>Ga0335075_10000334_pt1 | contig 84542 bp, 81 predicted proteins | sample Lox_Sample_24_FD_206723 | JGI IMG/M metagenome (GOLD analysis project Ga0335075, IMG submission 206723) | Soil microbial communities from Loxahatchee National Wildlife Refuge, Florida, United States - Lox_Sample_2.4 | ecosystem: Environmental > Terrestrial > Soil > Wetlands | place: USA... | reverse complement strand
CGAGAATTAGGGTGCCCCGGCCTGTGCCCGGACTGGGATTGGCTGGCCTCCATGGGCTCTTGACTACCTCTGCGCAGTGCTGCTAAACATGGCGTGCGCCGTGAAATTGGGCGATCGCCCAAAAATCGCATCCGGGCGGGAATCGGGGTCGGCATGACGGGCCGGATGGACGGGGTCGCGCTCCCGGTGGAAGCCGGCAGCCGCCTGAAGTAAGGAATCGTCGATGACTGTCACCAGCGAAACGGACGTTTACTACGACCCCTACGACGTCGGGATCAACGCCGATCCTTACCCGACTTTCGCGCGGCTGCGCGACGAGGCTCCGATCTATTACAACGAGCGATACGACTTCTGGGCGATCTCAAGGCATTCCGACGTCGAACAAGCACTGGCGAACTGGGAGGTGTTCTCCAGCCGTCGCAGTGACATCCTCGAGTTGGTGCAGTCGAAATTTGACATGCCCGGTGGCGTGATGATGTTTCAGGATCCTCCGGAGCATTCGCGGTTGCGCGGGCTGATGTCCCGGGTGTTCACGCCGCGCCGGATGGCCGCTATCGAAGACCAGATCCGGCGGTACTGCATCGGATGCCTGGATCCGCTCGTTGGCTCAGATGGATTCGACATCATCGCCGAGCTCGCGTCGATGATGCCGATGCGGGTGATCGGCATGCTGCTGGGAATCCCTGAATCCGAGCAGGTCTCAGTTCGCGACGCCAACGACGCCAACCTGCGCACCAAGCCGGGAGCGCCGCTCAAGGTCGCCAACGCCGACTCCATCGCCGACGGCCGGATCTATGCCGACTACGTCGAATGGCGATCCAAGAATCCGTCTGACGACCTGATGACGACACTGCTCAACGTTGAGTTCGACGACGAGCAGGGCGTGCAGCGGAAGCTGACGCGCAAAGAGGTGCTGCATTACACCCAGGTGGTCGCCGGCGCCGGAAACGAGACGACGGGTCGGCTGATCGGGTGGTTGGCCAAAGTGCTCGCCGAGCACCCCGGCCAGCGGCGGGAAATTCACCGGGACCGTTCACTGCTCAACCGCAGCGTCGACGAGACGTTGCGATTCGAGCCCACCGGACCGCACGTCGCTCGTTGGATGGCAAAGGATTTCGAGTGCTACGGCACCACCGTTCCGGCGGGCAGCGCCGTGCTGCTGCTATTCGGTGCCGCCAATCGGGATCCCCGCCGCTACACCGAACCGGACACGTTCGACATCCACCGCGACAATATTTCGCACATCACCTTTGGAAAGGGTGTGCACTATTGCCTAGGCGCAAACCTCGCGCGCCTGGAGGGTCGCGTCGCGCTGGACGAGATCCTCAACCGCTGGCCCGACTGGGGCATCGACTACGAGACGGCACAACTCGCGTCGACATCGACCGTCCGCGGCTGGGAGCGGCTGCGGGTGTTGCTGCCCTAAGTAGCCGCGTCAGCTGCACTGCGGCTCCGGCGAGCCTTCGGTGCCGGCATTTCGAATCGGTCGAGAAACCGATTGACCAAAGCCAACGCCTCGTCGTGACCACCCTTGGCGCCGAGTCCCTGCTCGAGGATTAGGGTGCGGCCGATCGCGGCGACGACCACCGCGATGGCGGCGGGCGGAAATTCGTCTGCGTCGATGCCATGTTCTCGCACGATGAAGTTCAGCGCGGTGATCTGCTGCTCGCGCCATCGCTCGGACCAGGCTGCGATCTCCGCCTTGATCTCCTTGCGATGGTTCGCAAGACCCATGAACTCCAACAGCAGTCGGGTGTCCTTGGGTGCGGTGAGGGTGTCCCAGAAGGCGTGCAGTGGGCGGTCGGAGGCCAGCGCATTCTGCTGGCGCTCCACATAGGCCGCGGCGCCGCGGCGGAAAACCGCCATGTACAAATCGTCCATCGTGGGGAAGTAGTAATGCACCAGTGCCGGTTTGACACCGGCTTTGGCCGCCACCCGGCGCGACGTGGCGGCGGCGTAGCCCTCCTCGACCATGATCTGACTGGTCGCGGCGACCAGCATGTCGCGAGTCGTGGTGTCTCGGGCCTTAGGTCGCCGCGAGGCGGTCACATTTGGGGTCCTATCACGGCGGTCGTCAGATACGTTGTATTCCAGGCATTTTCGTCGAGCATTTGCGGAGCACAGGTCTCGGGCATCTTCAGGTACTCGGCTTTTCCAGACCATCAAGCCGTCCCGCTTTTCCCTGAGCGATCGCCCAAATAGTCCCACCTATGCTGGTGGGGGTCAAGGCTCAGCGTCGCTGCGGCCCGGCCCGAGGACATCGCCACCGCGTGTTCGTTCTTCATTTCCGAGGAGGCCAGCTACATCACCGGACAGATCCTCGGCGCCAACGGCGGTCGCAACACCTGAGCGGGCTCATGTACGAGAGGGATCAGCTCTTCAATCTCTCACCCGGAGTCCGACGTCGTCATCTCGGTGATATCGCCGCACACTAGTGCCGTCCGCCGCCGACTTCGGCGGGTAGCGGTGGCGGCAACGGCGCTGTCGGCGTCGGCGCTGGGGTAACCGTCGAGGGCGGCGGCGCGGCCGGTGCTGATGTACCCGGCGCCGCCGCGGTCGTTTTCGGGCCGTGAAAATACACCATCGGTTCTTGGCGGATCACCTGGTTGCCCTCGGTGACGACCAGTGAACTCGACGTGACCGTATAGGTAATTCCGTCGCTGTGGGCGACGAATCCGCCGTCGCTCGATGCGGACGCCGGCACGACTAACTTGGCGCCGTCGCTGATCCGCACGCCGCGGTACTCATACTCGCCGCTGGAGGTCTTGCAGATCGCCACCCGCGAGGTCGCCGTGCTGCCGAACGCGACTGCGGTGTCCGGCGCCGCGCAGCGCGCTGTGGAGTCGACGAAACCCAGGGCGTCGATCGACGGGTCGGCAGCGGCTGACGGCACGCCGAGGGCAAGCAGCGCCCAACACGCCGCCGCGGCGACGGTGGCACGGCCGGTGCAAAGCCCACACAACGACATCAGACCTCCACCAGAGCATGGCTGAGCAGGTCGCGCGTGTCCCCACGCCGCCCGGCGACCAAATCGTTAGCTTCTTGAGATCCACCGGGCAGCATGCTTTAGATTCGACGCCGGACCCGCGCCGATGAAAGGGCCAAACCATGGGACTGCTGTTCGATCCGAATGCCTACGACCCGCCGCATTTCGATCCTGAGACGCGGCGCCAACTCCGCGCGGTGATCGACTGGTTCGAAGCCCGAGGCAAGGCGAAGCTGCTGCGCGACGATCTCGAGGCGGCATGGGTGTCGGACTTCCTCGACTTCATCAAGCAGGAGCGGATCTTCGCGACCTTCCTCACCCCATCGGAGTACGGCGGCGGCGACCCGAACAAGCGGTGGGACACCTCGCGCAACGCCGCGTTGAGCGAGATCTTCGGTTTCTACGGACTGTCGTATTGGTACGCCGAGCAGGTGACGATCCTGGGCCTCGGGCCGATCTGGCAGAGCGACAACATCAAAGCCAAGGAGCGCGCGGCCGCACAACTCGAGGGGGGCGGCGTGATGGCGTTCGCGCTGTCCGAGCGCGAGCACGGCGCCGACATCTACAACACCGACATGCTGCTGACCCCGGCCCGGGACGACGACGAGGGAGTCATATTCCGCGCATCGGGGGAGAAGTACTACATCGGTAACGGCAACGTGGCGGGCATGGTCTCGGTGTTCTCCCGCCGCACCGACGTCGACGGCCCTGACGGTTACGTGTGGTTCGTCGCCGACAGCGGGCATGAGAACTACGAACTGATCGGCAACGTCGTGCACGGCCAGATGTATGTCAGCAACTTCCGGCTGAACGACTACCCGGTGCACGAGGAGGACGTTCTGTGCACCGGGGCGGAGGCGTTCTCGGCTGCACTCAACACCGTCAACGTCGGCAAGTTCAATTTGTGCAGCGGCTCGATCGGAATGTGCGAGCACGCCTTCTACGAGGCGATCACCCATGCCAATAACCGCATCCTGTATGGCAACCCGGTCACCGCCTTCCCCCACGTGCGTGCCAGTTTCGTCGAGGCCTACGCCAGATTGCTCGCGATGAAACTCTTCAGCGACCGCGCGATCGACTACTTCCGCAGCGCCAGCCTCGATGACCGCCGATACCTGCTTTTCAACCCAGTGACCAAATCCAAAGTCACCTCCGAAGGCGAGACCGTCGTGACTCTACTCTGGGATGTGCTGGCGGCCAAAGGCTTCGAGAAGAACACCTACTTCTGCGAAGTGGCGCGGCTGATCGGCGCGTTGCCGCGGCTAGAGGGCACCGTGCATGTCAATGTTGCGCAGATCTTGAAGTTCATGCCGAATTACATGTTCAACCCCGCGACTTACCCGGAGATCGGCACTCGCAACGACCCGGCCGATGACGTGTTCTTCTGGGCGCAGGGCCCGGCGCGGGGCGCATCCAAGGTGCAATTCGCCGATTGGACAGCGGTTTATGAAAAGCACTTGGACGTACCCAACGTAGCGCTCTTCTATGAGCAGGCCCGCGCGCTCAAGGAGTTGCTGGCCACCGCCGCGCCGGACGCAGACCAAATGCGCGACCTCGACTTCCTGCTCGTCGTCGGCCACCTGTTCACACTGGTCGTCTACGGTCAGCTGATTCTCGAACAAGCCGGCCTGACCGGTCTGGGCGCCGACCTGGTGGACCAGATCTTTAATGTCCAGGTACGCGATTTCTCCCAGCATGCCGTCGCCCTGCACGGGAAGCCGAGCTCCACCGCGGCGCAACAAGACTGGGCGATGTCGGTGGTGCGCAAGCCGATCGTCGATGCGGACCGCTTCGATCGGGTCTGGCAGCAGGTCAAGGCCTACGACGGCGCCTACGAGATGCGGCCCTAACCGGCAGTCGGCACGAACGGGACGTCGTCGGGGGCGGCGCGGCGCGCTGCGAGCAACGCGCGGGCGGCGTCGCCGATCGGAATCCGCAGCGGCAACTGCGGCTTCTCGGCGGCATCGGCGACCTCGGCCGCCACCTGCTCCGGGGTAATCACCCCCTCAAACGACCTGCCGGCGGTGAGTAGTTCGGAGTACGGGTCGTCGGGGAGGGCGTAGGCGGTCACCTCGTCAAGTGCGCCGGAGCTGACCGGGCCGGGCTGCAGCAGCGTCGCCTGGACGCCGAAGGGGGCTACCTCGATGGCGAGCGCTTCGACCAAGGCCTCCAGTGCCCACTTCGTCGACGCGTAGGCCGACCCCGGCGGTAAGACGATGCGCCCGACGACGCTGGACATGAACAGCAGCTTCCCGTCGCCGCGGCTGCGCATCTGCGGAAGCACGGCCTGAGCCACGCGGATCGCCCCGACCGTGTTGAGGTCGAACACCCGCTGCAGCTCCGCCAGCGGGATGGCTTCGACAGCCGCGTAGAAGATGACGCCGGCGTTGGAGATCAGAATGTCGACATCCCCGGCGGCCTCGACAGCAGCAGTGACGCTGGCGTCCTCGGTGACGTCGAGGGCCAGCCGTTGGCTGACGTCGAGGTCGGCCAACGAACGTGGATCGCGTGCGGTGGCCACCACGCGGTGTCCGCGGCCGGCGAACTCGGTGGCGATGGCGCGGCCGATTCCGCGGTTGGCTCCGGTGATCAGGACAGATGACATGGCGGTGTTCTCCTTGGGGGTTGGCTCTACCGACTGTAAACCGATCGGTGTACGTCCGCATTCCGCGGCGCCGGATCCGCGGGACGGACAGGTCGCTTAATATCAGCGGATGCGCGGCGCCAAGATCCTGATCACCGGCCCAACCGGACAAGTTGCCAGTCCCATCGCCGTGGCCCTGGCAGCCGACAACGAAGTCTGGGGTATCGCCCGGTTCACCAATGCGGCGGCGCGTGCGGCCCTGGAGAAATCTGGGGTACGGTGCGAGACCGTCAACCTGGCCGCCGGGGAGTTTGACGGCCTCCCCACTGATTTTGATTACGTGCTCAACTTGGCGGTGGCCAAGAGTGGAAACTGGGAGAAGGATCTCGGCGCCAACGCAGAGTCCGTCGGACTGTTGATGGCCCATTGCCGCACGGCAAAAGCGTTCCTGCAGTGCTCCTCAGGCGCCGTCTACGACCCGCCGGACGACGAACCGCGAACCGAGCATGCTGCCTTAGGTGACAACCACAAGCCTTTATTTCCAACGTATTCCATCTCCAAGATCGCCGGCGAGGTCGTCGCCAGGACGATGGCCCGTGCGCTCGGCGTGCCGACCACCATCGCCCGGCTCAACGTCCCGTACGGCGACAACGGCGGGTGGCCGTTCTATCACATGGAGATGATCCTCGCCGGCATCTCAATCCCGGTCCCAGCCGGCGGACCGGCCCGCTACAACCCGATCCACGAGGACGACATCATCGGGAGCATCCCGAAATTGCTTGCGGCGGCGTCGGTTCCGGCCACCACGCTCAACTGGTGCGGAGAGCAGACCGTCAGCCTCCAGGAGTGGTGCAACTACCTTGGCTCCCTGGTCGGCAGGGAACCGGTGTTCTCCGAGAGCGAGCAGGCGCTGCGCGGTAACCCCACCGACCCGAGCCGGATGCGCGAGATCGTCGGGATAACCACAGTCGACTGGCGTGACGGTATGCGCCGGATGGCAGCCAAGTTCCACCCAGAGCTGATCGGCGCCTGAACGTCCTTTCACATGCGGCCGATGACCGGCGGTTGGTCCCCGTACCAGCGGTAAACGGCCGTCGTTGGAAATGTTTGAGCTGGGCAGATGCTGGGCACGCCCGGACTACACGCGGCAAGAATGCTCACCGGGCAAATCGGCATACGGATATATCTGTGAACAGTCGTCCACATATGCTGGACGACTAGTGGCCTGTAATATGTTGTCTGCCAGTAGAGTTGATAGCACCACTTGAATTCGGTGTACAAGTGTGTACCATAAGGTGCTATGGCTGAACGCGGAGCTCAACCGCACGTCCCACGCGGGCGTCGGCTGTTTCTGCGCGCGGTGCGGCGGTTGTTCAGTCCGTTGCAGCCGGACGATTACCTCGAGATGATCAATCCGCTCTGGACGACCAAGGAGCTGCGCGGAAAGGTCGAGCGCGTTGAGCCGCAGGGCTCGGAAGCGGCGAGCGTTTTGATCAAGCCGGGGTATGAATGGCCTGGTCACAAGCCCGGCCAGTACGTGCGGCTCGGCGTTGTTATCGACGGTGTCTACCACTGGCGTGCGTACTCGCTGACCTCGGACCCCTCGCCCGAAGACGGTCTGATCAGCGTGACCCCGAAGAAGGTGGACAACGGCGTGGTGTCGCCCTACTTGGTGCAAAAGATCCAGGCGGGGGATTTGGTTCGCCTCGGCGAGATCGAAGGCGTGTTCACGCTTCCTGAGCCGGTGCCGTCCAAGTTGTTGTTCATCAGCGCCGGCAGTGGCATCACGCCGATCATGAGCATGCTGCGTAGCCTCGATCGCCGTGGCGAGCTGGACGACGTCGTCGTCATCCATTCCGCCCGTACCCGCGAGCAGGTCATGTTCTTGTCCGTCCTCGACGACCTCAATGGCCGCCACGAGGGCATGCGACTGGATCTCCGTCTCACCTCGGATCGTGGCCGGCTCGAGCCGAAAGACCTGGACGATGAATGTCCGGACTGGCGCGAACGGGAGGCCTTCTGCTCGGGTCCCGAAGAAATGCTCGACGCGCTGATCGAGCACTGGGACGACAAGGGCGATACGGATCGTCTGCACTTCGAGCGTTTTCAGCCGAAGATCGGCGGTGGCGCCGGCGACGGTGAAGGCGGCGAGATTTGTTTTCTCGACAGCGAGAAGACCGTCGAATGTGACGGCAGCGTCTCAATTTTGGAGGCCGGCGAGAACGCGGGGCTGAACCTGGCTTACGGCTGCAGAATCGGCATCTGCCACACCTGCGTAGGCACGCTCAAGTCGGGCAAGCTGCGTGATCTACGCTCCGGCGACGTCAGTGAGCCCACCGAACAGGACGTGCGGATCTGTATCAACACCGCCGAAGGCGACGTCGAACTCGAACTCTGATCGAAAGGACTCATCGATGAGTACTGCTGTGGAAAATCCGTTCGCCCACCTGGGTGAACGAGAGCGGGAAAAACTCGGCAAAGAACTCGACGCGATTCACGATGAAGTTTTCGCCGACCTTGGTGAGCGCGACCGGCACTACATCAAGACGGTGATTTCCGTTGAGCGACAGATCCTGGTGCTCGGACGTGTGCTGCTGCTGGCGTCGCGCTCGAAAACCGCGTGGATCCTCGGCACCGCGTGTCTGGGCATGGCGAAGATCTTGGAGAACATGGAGATCGGCCACAATGTGATGCACGGCCAATGGGATTGGATGAACGACCCCGACATTCATTCCTCGGTCTGGGATTGGGACACCGCGTCGACCGCGGAGGCATGGAAGCACTCGCACAATTACATCCACCACACCTTTACGAATATTCGCGGCAAGGACAAGGATCTCGGATACGAGATCATGCGGATCGATCCCCATCAGAAGTGGCACCCGAGGTACCTGGGTCAACCTTTGTACAACCTGCTGCTCACCTTGCTGTTCGAGTGGGGCGTTGCCGTGCACGACATGGACATCGACGCCATCCGACGTCGTGAGAAGCCGTGGTCGGAGGTGCGGAAGGACCTGAAGGGCATCGGCGTCAAAGCACGGGCGCAGATTTACAAGGACTACCTCGGTTGGCCGGCGGTCAGCGCAGGAGCGTTTGCGCTAGTCCAGTTGGCGCTGCGCGGCCGTATCGACCAGCCGGCGGAGTCTCGTATCAGCAGGCGGCTCCGGAGGGTCTCCAGCAAGGGACGGCTCGGCAAGACTGCCACTTTCCTGGACCGCGTGTTGCCCGGCGTGGAGAGCACGTTCCTGCGCACCCTGGCCGCCGATGCGCTGGCCAACCTCATCCGCAACGTGTGGTCGCATGCGATCATCTTCTGCGGCCATTTCCCGGATCAGACGTTCACCTTCAGTGAAGAGGAAGTTGAGGACGAGTCCCGCGGCGACTGGTATTTGCGGCAATTGGTCGGTGCGGCCAACATTGACGGCAGCCCGCTATTTCACGTGATCAGCGGCAACCTGGGCTACCAGGTGGAGCACCACTTGTATCCGGACATGCCGAGCAGTCGATACTCCGAGATCGCGCCGAAGATCAAGGACATCTGCGAGCGCTATGAGCTGCCCTACAACTCCGGGCGGTTTTCCAAGCAGTGGTTCACGGTGCACCGCAGCATTTTCCGATTGGCGTTTCCCGGCGGAAAGCCCAGGCCCAAGCCCGGGCCGTACCGCGGCGAGCGGCGGCGCAGCCAGCCCCACGACTCAAGCGAAGCCAGCCGATTCCGTGACCGCGTGCCGGCCGAACATCCAGCGGCGGGCCCCGAGCATGAATCGGGCGGCGTCGAGGTGCAGCCGCCGCCACGTGGCGGCGACTGACGCGAAAACTCCAACGGCCTAGCGGCTAGTCTTCCTTGGCGATCAGCCGCTTCAGCGCCGCACGGTCGGGCGTCAGCAGCTCGTCGATGCGCGGCTGATTCACGTCGGCGACGATGATCTCGCCGACCTCCTGGTAGACGTTGCTGAAGATGCCGTGCGACTTCATCTTCTCGGTCTGATAGATGTTGTCCTCGGTTGGCGTCACGTAGTACACGATCTCTGGCTTGAACCGATGGATCAGCCACAGGTGAATGATGTCCATCAGCCGCTTTTTGCGCAGTTTCTCGGCGAACGTGTTCTGGTCACGCACCGTGAGGATGTTGCGGCCGTGCCGGTCCTTGATCGGGTCGACGACCGCGTTGGCAAGCGGCTCTTCTCCGTCGCCGTAAATGCCGAGATCGAGCACGTCGGAGCCGGCGCGTCGCGGACGTAGTTGCACGCGAAGCTTTTCCGGAATCTGGTAGTGCTCGCACCATAGCGCCAACCACTCCTCCAGCAGCTTCTTCGGCACCTCGGTCTGCACCAGGTGCTGGTGTTGCGTGGATCCCTCGCCCATCGCCTTCGTGGTCGCCGTGCGGCCGGACGAGGCGGCCAGCGCGGCGTCGCTGCGCGGTCCGCCTACTAGCGTTTGCGGTGTGCGATAAGGCGATTCGACAAGACGCATCTTGCGTTGCAGGCGAGCCAACGCCAGCATGCCCTCCTGGCGCAACGAGGTAGCGAACTCCTCGGCCGCGACGCCGTCGATCTGGTGTCCGCCGTAGGTGATGAAGTTGAAGACGAAGCCCATCTTGCCCAGTTCCTCGGGGAACGCCCGCATCTCGTCATCGGTCATTCCGGTGGTGTCCCAGTTGAACGACGGGGAGAGGTTGTAGGCGAGCATCTGGTCGGGGTACACGGCGTGGATCGCTTCGGCGAATTCGCGCGCGTCGACGAGATCGGCTGTCTTGGTTTCCATCCAGAGCACGTCGGCGAACGGCGCTGCGGCAAGCGATTTGGCGATCGCATACGGGATGCCGCCGCGGATCTGGTAGTAGCCCTCCGGCGTCTTGGCCCGCTCGCAGTCCCAGCCGGGGTCCGCGCCGAGCTCCCGGGCTTTTTCGCGCGCGGTGTACAGCGGCGCCCGTTGGGCGAACTGCCGCCATTCGTCGACGTTCATGTCGCGCGGTTCGCCCTCGCCCTCGGCGAATTCGAGCAGATCTGCCACGGCTTCGCCGTAGGTCATCAGCCCGGCGTCGTTCTGCCAGGCGTCGACGAACTTCGACTCGACCTCGTCGAAGACGGCGTCGATCGACTCTTGGGCGTGGTCTGGGGCAGCGGCCGCCTCGGCGATCAGGTCCGAAATGCCTTGACGTTCCAGCCAGGCATCGGCGGCGGCGTACTCACCGTCGGGAAGGGCGTAGAGCAGGTGCCCGTTGAGTTCGGTGAATCCCGCGTTGTAGAAGCGGCGCATCATCGCCAGGAAGCAGGACTTGTACGACGGGATTTTCAGGTTGGTGGTGCCGAGCAGGAACGGCTGGTCACGCTCGTCGGCGCGGCTGTCGAGAAGATTGGCGGCCTCGGCATCGGTGCGCGCGACGATGATGCCGGGCACCCGCATGATGTCGAGTTGGAAGCGGGCGGTGTTGAGCCGCTTGATCTGTTCGTCGGACGGCACCAGAACCTTGCCGCCCTGATGGCCACACTTCTTGGTGCCCGGGCGCTGGTCCTCGATGTGGTAACCGGGCACACCGGCCTCGACGAACCGTTTGACCAGGTTGCGCACGTGCGGGTCACCACCGTGGCCGGTGTCGGCGTCGGCGATGATGAACGGCCGGTAGTCGACCGCCGGCGTTCTCATCCGCTGTTCGTCGCTCATCCGCAGCCGCAGGTACTGCTGGTTGCGGTCGGCGGTCAGCAGGGCGCGGACCAGGCCGGCGGCCTCGTCCGGCACTTGGCTCAGCGGATAGCTGGCCAAGTCGGGCCCCGGGTCTTCGTTGATCGAGCCTTTGGCGGAGGTTGCCCACCCGCCGAGGTAGATGCCTTCGATGCCCATTCGCTTCATCGTCACTGCCTGCCCCGGCGAATAGGGGCCGAAGGTGGTGATGCTCTTGCGCTGGGCAAACAGCTCGCGCAGCCGAGGGTAGAACGCTTCCGCCGCCTCCCGCGCCACGATGTAATCGCTGGGGATGGTGCCGCGCTGCTCGACAACTTGTCGTGCCGAGTAGAGGCGGGTGATGCCGTCGAACCGCGGGCTGTCGAAGTATCGCTGCGTGGCTGCGACGTCGTTGTGGAAGTCGTCCTTGAGCGGCGTGCGTGCGTGGGTGTCCGCGTCAATTGCCATGGTCGTTCGCTCCTCTTCGAGCCCAATTTCCCCGATGGTGAGAGTCTATTGCTGCTGTGCGGCGTGCAGTTTCAAATCGGGATCTCCCAGCATGCTGCCTTCCTGCCGCCGCTAAACCGCAGGTCGCGGATTTGATTCAAGCAACGCTGCGCAAATAATAGGCGCCCGATACATTTTGGCCCGTTTTGGGTAGTCCGCTCGGATACACTCGCGCCACGCGGCGACGTTGCCGCATCCGAGGGGAGCTGTGATGAGTTCTCGACGATCGGCCCGCACGCTGGGGTCCTTACCGGCGGCACTGCCGCCCAGCCGCACTGTTCCCGTCCGCTCCCCGGACGGCACCCACCTGCACACCGAGGTATTCGGGCCTGAAGACGGCTATCCCGTCGTCTTGGCGCATGGCATCACCTGCGCCATCCGGGTGTGGGCCCACCAGATCGCCGAGTTGGCCACCGATCACCGGGTGATCGCTTTTGACCATCGCGGCCATGGCCGCAGCGGGGTTCCGCGGCGGGGCGGGTACAGCCTTGCCCACCTCGCGGCGGATGTCGATGCGGTGCTCGAGGCCACCCTGGCCCCGGGTGAGCGCGCCGTCATCGCCGGCCACTCGATGGGGGGCATGGCGATCGCCGCCTGGTCGGACCGGTACCGGCACAAGGTCGAGTCCCGCGCCGATGCCGTCGCGCTGCTCAACACCACCACCGGTGATCTGCTGCGCGAGGTGAGGCTGCTGCCGGTTCCGCCGCCGTTCGCCGCGGTCCGGGTATTGGGCGCACGCGCACTGGTCAACATCTTCGGTTCATTCGACGTGCCGCCCGCGGTGCGGCGCGCCAGTCGGGAAATGATCTCGATGCTGGCAGTCGGCGCCGACGCCGAGCGCGAGGTTGGCGCCCTGATCTATGAGCTGTTCAAGGCCACATCGCCGGCCGGACGCGGTGGCTGTGGCAGGGCGCTGGTGGACGCGCTGCAGAGTCGGCATATCAGCCTCACCGGCCTGACCGTCCCGACGCTGGTCATCGGCAGCGAACGTGACCGGCTGACGCCGCTGGTCCAGTCCCGGCGGATCGCCGCGGCCGCCCCCAACCTGCTAGGGCTCGTCGTGCTGCCCGGCGGGCACTGCGCGATGCTGGAACGCCCCGCCGAGGTCAACCGGGAGTTGCGCGCGCTCGCCGAACCGTTCACCAGCAGCCGGCGCATCATTTCATAACTGCTTGGCGACCTCGGCCGCGGCTCGTCGCCCGGATCGCACCGCCCCGTCGAGGAAGCCGGTCCACTCGTCGGCGGTCTCGGTGCCGGCCCAATGAATGGGTCCGACCGGGCGGCGTAACCAAGGCCCGTAACGCGTCCATGAGCCGGGCGGAACCGCGGCAGTCGGGCCGCCAGCCGCGAATTCCTCTGCACCCCAACGATGGTCAACGTAGTCGATTGGCTTGAGCGCTTCGTCGCCGAACAGCGATGCAAAGCATTCCAGCGCGCGCTGCCGACGCTGATCGCCGGGCAGCTCGTCGAAGGTGCGGGCGTCGACGAACCCCAGCAGAATGCCCGGCCCGTCGGGCTGCGGGCTGACGTCGAACGTTATGAAGACCGGGCCCTCGTCGGACAGCGCTTCACCGGAGGACCCGTTGCTTCGCCAGAATGGGGTGGCGTAGGCGGCATACGCCTTGCTGAGTCGACCCTGGGGCCAGCGCTCGGCGAGTTGGTCGTATTCGGCAGGCAGCGGGGGAGCGAACTCGATCGCGCGTCGATGTTCTGGCGGGATCGCGACGACGACGAACCGGGCGTCGGCGCGACCCTTCTCGCAGGTGATGCTCACCCCGCCGTCGTGGTGATCGATGCGGCGCACGGCGGCCTCCAGCACCACCCGGTCGGCGAGCTCAGCCGCCGAGGCGTCGGCGATCTGTTGGGTACCCGCCGAGAATCGGTCCTGCTGGGCACCGTTTTCCACATCGAGCAGCCGGTCCAGACCACCGGCCGCTCGCACGTAGCGGGCGGCGTGCAGCATCGACACGTCATCGGGTTCGCATCCCCACGTCACCCGCGCCATGATGGCCAGCAGATCGCGTGCGGTGGCGCCGGCGCGCACCGACCGCAACCAGTCGCCGAGCGACTGTCCGTCGAGCCGAGCGGCACGCCGGGCGGTCCACGGCTCGGCCAGCGGAATGGTCCGGGCGATCCGTTCGAATTGCCAACGGACCCGGCCGATGTCGACGAGACCCCCCAGCGAGAGCCTCGGGATGGTGCCGCTGTACGAGCGGACCATGCCGCGCCATCGGATCAGGTTGGCGCCGTAGTGGTAGGTCGGGACCGTGGGGATGCCGAGCTCTTCGGCCAGCGCCAGCACGGCATCCTGCGTCGGGCCGACGAACGTGCCGCCCAGATCAACCGGGATGCCGGCGACATGGCCGGTATGCGAGCGCCCGCCGACCCGGTCGCGACCCTCGAGCACCAGCACATCGTGTCCGAAGCGGATCAGCTCGCGGGCCGCGGTGAGGCCGGCGAAACCGGCCCCCACCACAACGACATCGGTGGTCCAGGTCGCGTCGGGCATCCCCCTAGTCAACCGCATCTGCCCCGCGTCATGTGAATGCTCGTTGAAAGTCTTCACCGCTTTGGATGGGCTTACCGATGCAGCCGATCGCGTGCGGGAGCTGCGCGACGCCGGTGCCAGCGGTGTGGAACTCCGGCGAGCGCTTGAACTTTCGATGCCGTTCAGCTCGAAGGGGCGTCTGCATGAGCACACCATGCCGAGTCGGCGGGCGGCACCGACGAAATGCTGCACGACGAGCTTCGGTGAGCACCGCGAATGTGGGCTTAAGTCACGCTTTTTGGCGATAGGCGTACATCAACCTCACATTCGGCGCCTGCCTTACGGCGCCACGGTCAACCAATCGGCGAAGCCCGACGGGTCGTGGCGCCCCAGCGCGCCGTGTTCGTAGAGACCCCAACCTTCCACCGGATCGCCGTCGCCGTCGCGGCATACCGCGCGGCCCACATGGTCGATGACGCCGAAGCCGGACCGCGCGATGATCCCCGGGTCGGTCATGTCGTAGGTCAACCGTTCGACGAACTTCTCGCCTTTCCACATGCCGTGCAGCCAGTCCGAGTCGCCGCCGTAGCCGCCGCCGACATGGATGGGCACCGGCAACTTGGACTCGACATCGAAGTGGACCGGAGTGCCGTCCGGAGCGGTCGCGTCGATCGTCGCGCCGGTCGGGATGCGGGTGCCGGAGCGGTAGTGGATCTTGACTCGCGGCCAGCCCAACTGCTCGACCCGACCGTTGCGCCAGATGCGGGTGCAGTCGTTGAGCGAACGAAACCCGTTGGGCTCTTCCTGGATGATCAGCACGATCGCGAACTCGTCGAACGCCATTGGCACGTACAGCCACCACATGCCTTCGAAGGGCGGGTCGGCCGGCCGGCCCGCCGGCTCGGGCTCGCCGATCGGCCTGATTCCCCAGGACCGGTCGCGGCTGCCGATCCAGGTCGCGGGGTCCACGGCGATCTCTTCACCGTCGATGTTGATCCGCCCGCTCCAGCTGCCCAGCTGAGCGAAGCGTTGGGCGTTCAGCGTCACCCGGTTACCCGAGCGCAGGATGTGCGGTTGTTCCTGGACGACGTTGAACAGCCCTTCCCAGGTGAGATCGGCTGCGATGCCTTCGGTCTCGTCGAGTATCAACCGCAGCTTGTGCAGCGGCTCGCTGACCTCGATCCGGTAGCCGTTGACGTTCTGGTTGAGCCGGTCCTGGTCGATCGCGTCGGAGAGATGCACCGCGGTCTGGGCGTCGCCGCGTCTGATGAGCACGAACGCGTCCTTGACACCCAGGTTGGGGTAGTAGCCGATGCCGCTGATCAGAAAAATATCGCCGGTGCGGTCGTGGGCGTTGAAGTAGGAGCGGTCGTAGAAGTTGCGGTCCGAGGAACCCGGCCACGCGATCGGCTGGGGGACCTGATGCACCGGGTACTCGTCGAGCGGGCCTAGCATTTGCGGCATTAGCGCTCCTCTCCGATAAGACGTTTCATCAACCCGGCGTGGTAGAACAGCGATTCCACGTCGTCGGGTCTCTCGGTTTCGCCGAAGTGGACTCGACGCGCGCCGGTGCGCATGAACACGCAGGCCCACATCACTCCGGAGTAGGCGTAAAACCAGTGCAAGTCGCCTACTTCGACGCCGGTGAGCCGTTGGTATGTGGCGCGTACATCGCCCTCGCGCATCACCCCGGGCAGACCGGGCATTGTCGCCAGGCCGGCGAGCTCCTGAAAGACCATGTGCGCAAAGATCATCCATGCGACATCGAGTTCCCGTGGGCCTAGCGTCACCATTTCCCAGTCCAGCACAGCCACCGGCTGGAAATCGCGGTACAACACGTTGCCCACCCGAGCGTCACCCCAGAGCAGCACCGGCTCACGCGCTGCCGTCTGATCCGGCCAGTTGTCTTCGAGCCAGTCGAAAGTCCGCTCCACCAAAGGTGATCGGCCGATGTCGGGCACCGCGAAGTCGTACCAAGACCGCACCCAGTTGAAGTGCCTGCGTAGTGCGGTGTCACCAGACTGGCCGTCGGAAAGAAATGGAAAAGTCTTCTCCGCGTTAGGGATTGAATGCAGTGCGGCCAGCACCCCGACGGAGGCATCCTGCAGCTTGCGCTGCTGTTCGGGCGGCGCGTCGGCGAACCAGTTGCCGCCGAATGTGTAGGGCATGACGTCCGGCGGTACCACACCGTCGACGTAATCCATCACAAAGAACGGCGCTCCCAGCACGTCACCAGTGGGCTCGATCCAGCGCACCCGCGGGACCGGCACGTCGGTCAGCTCGCCGACCTTGCGTATCACGTCGAATTGGTGGTCCAGCCGATACGTCGGGAACACCGGCACGTCTTCGGTAGTGGGCGCAACCCGCACCACCAACTTCTGTTCGTCCCCATTCCAGCGTGCGGTCAGGATGATGGTTTCCGAGGACATCCCGGTGGAGTCGATGCCGCTTTCCACGGTGATCTTGGGTGTCGCTCCGCCGGGCAGCTGGGTCGACAGCCAGCGTGACATCAGGCTCGGGACGGCGGTTTTGTCCCGGCTCGACCGTTGCATGGGGCCGACGGCTTCGATCGCGGGTTCATTGGGCACTGATGCCTCCTTCATGAGGCAATTACGATACGGTAGGTAGCGTTATGAAAGCAGACCCGTCCTCGGTTGACAAGGCCCCGGGTGCCGGACGGCCCCGTGACCCGCGTATCGACGCTGCCATATTGACGGCGACCGCGGATCTGCTTGTGCAGATCGGCTATTCGAATCTGACTTTGGCCGCGGTTGCCGAACGCGCCGGGACCACCAAGACGGCGCTGTATCGCCGGTGGTCGAGCAAGGCCGAACTAGTGCACGAGGCCGCGTTCCCGGTGGCGCCCACGGCGCTGGTGGGACCGGCAGGCGACATGGCCGCCGATGTGCGCGCGATGATCGCTGCCGCGCGCGACGTGTTCACCACCCCGGTGGTGCGCGCCGCATTGCCCGGGCTGGTCGCCGACATGAGCGCCGACCGCGAGCTCAACGCCAGGGTGATGTCGCGTTTTGTCGATCTGTTCACCGCGGTGCAGGCGCGGCTGAGCGAGGGGGTCGACCGCGGCGACGTGCATCGCGATGTGGACCCGGACCGGCTGATCGAGCTGATCGGCGGCACGACGTTGTTGCGGCTGCTGCTGCGTCCAGACGAACAACTCGACGACGCCTGGGTCGATCAGACCACCGCCATCCTCGTGCACGGCGTCACCCGAGATGTAGGGTCGGGCCGGTGACCGGACGACTGGATGGCCGGGCTGCCATCGTCACCGGCGCGAGCCGCGGATTAGGCCGGGCGATCGCGTTGGCGTTGGCCTCGCAGGGTGCGGCGGTCGCGGTGATCGGTCGCACCGAAAATGTCTGGGACAAGCGGCTTCCCGGGACCATCGGTGAGACCGTCGCCGACATCGAGTCGGCCGGCGGCCGCGCGGTCGCAATCCGAGCCGACCTGCTCGACCGCGACGATGTCGCGCGCCTGGTCGGTCAGGCCCGAGATGTGCTGGGCCCGATCACGATTCTGGTCAATAACGCGGCGTTCACCGCGCCCGGCCGGCCGCCGAAGCCCGGCGACGACACCCGCGCCAGGCCGGCCAAAGTGCAGTCGGTCGAGGCCAAACCCGATTGGCCGCCGCTGGTGGGGACGCCGCTGGGCGCCTATCGGCGGCACTTCGAGATCTCGGTGTTCGCGGCCTACGAATTGATCCAACTGGTCTGTCCCGACATGATCGCCGCGAAGAGCGGCTCGATCATCAACGTCACCTCCGTCGCGTCGCGGCTACCGGGTGACGGGCCCTATGTCGACCGAAGTGGCGGCGTGCTGCCCGGCTACGGCGGATCCAAGGCCGCGCTGGAACACTTGACGTGGTGTGCGGCCTACGATTTGCAGGCCCACAACATCGCGGTCAATGCCCTGTCGCCGTCGAAACCGATACTGACGCCGGGACTCTCGTACTACGCCCGCGACTTCGATGAGGTGGCGCAGGCGGAGGAATTCGCGCAGGCGGCGGTGGAGTTGGCGCTGGCGGATCCGCAGGCGGTGACGGGGCGCACGATCGGTCATCTACAGGTGCTCGACGGCAGCTTCCGCTCGTTCAGGCTGGCTTAGCCGCAGTCACCGCGTTGATGATCCCCGCGTACAACCGGTGCCAGTGCGGGGAGGTGAACCCCGCGCGCAGCAGCAGACGGGTGGCACGGCGCCTGGTGCGGGCCTTGCCGCGGCGGCGGGTGAGCATTGTCGGCATCAGCAGCCAGGAAAACTGGTCAACAAGCACGAGCAGACCACCGGGACGAAGCACCCGGGCGCACTCCCGCAGCCCTGCTTGCTGGTCCGACCAGTGATCGAAAGAGGTTGTGCTGACGATCAAGTCGAATGTTTCATCGGGATAGCTGATCGCTTCGGCAACGCCGACGATGAACTTCAACCGATCATCTTTCGTGACGGCCTTGGCCGTCTTCACCATCTCGGGGGCGGCGTCGATGCCGACAAGTTGTCCGGCATCGCGAAAGCGGCCTGCCAATGTCCGCAACAGATAACCCGTCCCGCAGCCCAGGTCGAGCACCCAGTTGGGGGTGGCGACGGTAGCCGCGGCGAGCCGCGCCGTGCGATCGGCGATCTCGTGGTGCAGTTGACCGCGCCAGCCGCGGTCGTATCCCGCGGCCCGATCGTTGAACTCGGCAACGTCCCGATACGGCGGCACCGGCCTAGTCTGCCACCGGCTGGGGCTGTTCGGCGAGGCTCTTGAGGTTGAGTAGTTGGCGGCGGGCCATGACGAGATCGCCGACCGAGAGCCAGGGGGTCACCCAGCGGCTCATGGGCGTAACGATTTTCAGCAACAGCCGGGTCGACTGGCCCGCGGGCACCAGGACATAAGACATACAGGCTCCGATGATTTCACCAGTGAGCTGGGCGGGCGGCTCGACGGCGAGGATGCGTCCGAATTGCCGCGTCGCCGCGGTGGTGAACGCCTCGCCGACGACAGGCTCGGGCAACCCCATCAGCTGCTGCGGCGACCGGCGGCCGAGGTTGTCGATCCAGTCGTAGGAGTAGGGCGCGATCCTGATCTGACCAACCCACGGCCACAACGTCTCTGGTGCGGTGTGCACGGTAATTCCGCGCCACGCCTGCAGAGTCGGCGCGCGGACGAAGTCGTCGCATGGATAGTGCCGAGCGACCTCGTCGTCCGTCACGTTCCAGCGATCACCGATCATCAGACCCCACGTTAGCGGTGAGCCGGCGGGTCGGGGTCTGCGCGGAGGAGTTCGTCGGGGTGGTGGGCACGGTTGATTTCGGGTGGTCCGGTGCCGTCGGTCCAGCCCAGTCGCCCGCTCTTGGTGATGTCGGTGTGCAGTTCGCCGCGGGTTGCCATGGCGTGGTGTGCGCCGCATCCGAAAAACAGCTTGTCGGCGTCGGTGCGGCCGCCGCGGGCCCAGTCCGGTGAATGATGCACCTCGCAGCGATACCCCGGTTCCAGACAATTGGGGCGGGTGCAGCCACGGTCGCGGGCATGGCAGATCAGCCGTTGGTCGGCGGTGGCAACGCGTTTTTGGCGGCCCAGATACAGCGGCCGCTCGGTGTGGTTGTCGAACACCGCAAGGTAATGAAGGGCGTTGGCGGCCATGGCGATCAGATCCCGCATCGGCAGTCTCGAGCCGCCACCGGTCCTCGCGGGCGCCGGCATCGGGATCGACGCATCAACGGCGGCGTGGGCGGCCCGGTCCAGTTCGGCCAATGTCGTGGTGATCACCACGGTGACCGGGTGGCCGCGGTGCACCCCGAGCCCTCCGGAAGCGATCGCGGTTTGCAGGCCGAGTTTCCACGCGTCGTGGCAGCGTTGAGCGGGCGTGCGGTCATCGCGCGCGTCGGGGTCGCTGTGGTCACCGTCGGGTACATGCCGGCCGGGTCGCAGCGCCGCGTCGATGGCCTCGAAGTACGCGCGGGCCTCGGGGTCGAGCAGGCCAGACAGCCGCGACATACCGTCAGGACCCTGCGGGCCCAGGTGCAGTCCGCGGCGCCGGGCCCGGTCCTCGTCGCTAAAGAGGCCGTCGGGATTGAGGTAGTCGGCGATGCGTTGACCGAGTTTGACCACGATGCCGGCATCGACCGTGGTTGCATGTTCGACCAGCTTGCGCTCGACGGTTGTCACGTCGGCGGGTGACACGCGTGCCGGCAGCAGGTCGACGGCTCGGCACACCGCCCGGATATGGTCGTCGCCGACAGCGCCGGCCTCGACGGCGCCGGCTAACGTCGGCAACTCCGGGGGCACCGGCGGGCCGGTCAACGACCGGCGCGGGCGAATCCGGGTCGCAAGCTTGCACCGACGGGTGATTTCCTGGGGGGTGATGCGCAGTCGCTTCCACAGTGCGGCGCGCATCGCAGCGATCGATCCGGACTCATCGGGCGGGTCGGCGATCTCTGCGAAGAATCGGTACATCAGCCCGCGGTTGGCGCGCTCCTGGGTCTCCAACCGCTCCGCGACGTCGACGCGAAACGCGTTGCCCAGCAGATCCGAAGACGTACTACGCAACAGGTCGTGGGCAGCGTCAATCGCATCGAGAGCGGCGTTGATCCGCTCCCGCGCCTGCCCGGCGCCGATTGCTGAACCCATACCTCGACGGTATGAACCAGCCCGACAATTCCGCCGCAAGCGACAACGCAAAGCCCGGTATGTGGATCAAATCGCAACTGTGGATAACTCGGCAGCGACGAGAAGGGATTCGATCGCGTCGTCCTGCACGCCTGACTCACACGCTGGCGCGCCCGACGGCATGCATCGCGTCGGCGATCGCGTCGGCGAGCGGATCGACTTCGGTGGCATCGAGGTCGGCGATGGTGATCCGCATGCCTGGCGGCGTGCCGATCCGGAACCGGGTGCCCGGCGCCAAGGCCCAGCCCGCGCTGAGTAAGCGGGTGATCGTCACGGTTTCGTCGGGCACCGGAACCCAGACGTTGAGGCCGGACCGGCCGTGAGAGGCCACAGCCCGGTCGGCCAGCGCCGCGTGCAGCAGCGTCCGGTTGCGGGTGTAGGCAGCTTCGGCCTTGTGCACCAACCGTGTTGCCGCCTTGTCGCGCCACAGGCTCACGGCAAGATCCTGCAATAGGTAGCTGACCCAGCCCTGTCCCAGGCGCAGCCGCCCTTGCACCCGCTCAACCGTGCGGCGGTCGCCGGCGAGCAGTGCCAGCCGGAGGTCGGGGCCGTATGCCTTGGCCGCCGACCGCACGAACGCCCAGTGCTGCGTCGTCCCGGCCAAGCTGTGCAGCGGTGCGCCGGCGATACCCGCGCAGTGGTCATCTTCGATCAGTAGCACGTCGCCATGGTCAGCCAGCAGCTGACGCAGTTCGGTTGCACGCGCAGCGGAGACGGCAGCGCCGGTCGGGTTCTGGGCGCGGGTGGTCACCACGACGGCCCGCACGCCACGGCGCAGCGCCCGTGCCACATCGGTGGCCAGCGGCCCGTTGTCGTCGACGCGCATCGGCTCTACCGAAAAACCCAGCGCGGCAAACAGATCCAGCAGATTGGCCCATCCCGGATCCTCGACCGCCACCCGGTCGCCAGGTCGCAGGTGGGCGGTGAGGACGCGTTCGATACCGTCGAGAGCTCCGGACGTCACGGCGAGGTGCTCGGCCGAAATACCATCGGCGGTCAGTGCGGCCCGAGCGTGCTCGGCCAGTTCGGGCGACACCGCGGATTCCCCGTACAGCAGCGGGGCCCGCCGCCCCGAGCCGGCATGCGCGGCAGCAATCGGCAGCAGGGCCGGGTCCGGATTACCTGTGGAGAGGTCTCGCACTCCCGGTGGGACGACGAGCCCGCGCAGCGAGCGGGGCGTGGTCGCCGGCCGGTCTCGCACCCGGGTGCCGCGTCGGCCCGCGGTTTCGACGGCACCGCGTTCGCGCAGCAGGCGGTAAGCAGCGGCAACGGTATTGGCATTGACACCGAGCTGCCCGGCCAGCTCCCTGATCGGGGGCAGGTCGGCGCCGGGCGGCAGGGCGCCCGCCGAGATGGCCTCCTCGACGTCGGCGGCAATCGACTCGGCGCCCGCACCGCTAATGGTGTATTGTCCTGGCACACAGATAAGTATGTACTAGTACAAATCTGGAAGGCAAGACGGTGGCTCCACAGACGTACCCGCCCAAACCGCGAACAGTGCCCACCCGGTATCGCGAGCGCGCCCGCTACGACCGGGCGACGGTCCACGGCATTCTCGACGAGGCACTGATCTGTCACGTCGGCTACCTCAACGCCGGTCGACCGGTGGTGTTACCCACGACCCACGCGCGGCTGGGTGAAGTCTTGTATCTGCACGGATCCACCGGCAGCGGCCCGATGCTCGCCGCAGCCGGGTCAGCGGAAGGCCTGCCGGTCTGCGTCACTGTCACGCTGGTGGACGGGCTGGTGCTGGCTCGCTCGGCGTTGCATCATTCGCTGAAGTACCGGTCGGCCGTCGTGCTGGGCAGCGCGCGCCTGATACCAGACCGCGATGAGAAACAGCGCGCGCTGGCAGCCCTGCTCGATCACGTAGCCTCCGGCAGATCCGCCGACAGCAGACCTCCTGACGCCCGCGAACTCGCGGCCACGGCCGTTCTTGCGCTGGATCTCGTCGAGGTTTCCGCCAAGGTGCGGGACGGGGGACCGGTCGACGACGAGCAAGACGTTGCACTGCCGCACTGGGCCGGGGTGGTGCCGCTGACTCTGACGGCAGGCCCACCCGTGCCCGCCGATGACCTGGACCCCGCCGTCCCGCTGCCGCCCTACCTCGCGCCCTACCGCCGGCCGCAACACATGCTTCGATAAGCCATCGCCGACGACACCGATGTGCCTCAACTGGTGAGTACGAGCCGCGAGATCGTCGCTGCGCCCGTCTGATTTTCCAGCTGATCGCCGATCCCGCACGACAGCCGCTGTGGGACGGCAATGACCACCTCGCCGAAGCCCAACCGGGACCGAGCCGGCAACCAGGGCAGCTGCACCGATCGCTGGCAACGCAGCCGGGCCACGTGCCAGGATGAGAAAGCGGAATGCCGCAACAGCGGCAGGCAATCCGGTCGAGTGGTGTGCCAATGGTTGACAAGGCGACGGGCCGCGTGGTCGCCGTGATCGTGCTGCTGATCATTATCGCTGCGTCGTTGCGCGGCTATCTTCCGGGCGTTGAGCGTGCGGCGCGGAAACGTCCACCGGACAGCGGGGCGTCCCTGGTCTACGTGATCGCCCTGCTCAGCCTCTCGGTAGTGATCATGGCCGTGGCCGTCATCATCCGGTTCCGCGACCCGCGCAGGGCGGCATCCAGCGCCGCGGGCCTGCCGACCAGATTTTCCGACGGCCGGGGACGACCGACGTGGCGGGTGTTATTGATCGGGACCGCAGTGCTCGCCGCGTGGCTGCTGATGGTGTGGCTGCTTTCGCGGTTCGTCGTGCTGCATATCGGGGGTCAGGCTCCGACCGCACCGGCATCAGCCGCTCCGACGCCTGCCAACAACGTCTCTCGGCCACCCCAGCCGCCGGAGGCGGGCGGAAATCGGGACCTGCTGCGCAGCCTGATGGCGACCGCGGTGGCGCTGTTGGTGCTGGTCGTGGGCGCCGTAGCCGCCGCGCGTCGACGCCGCGTGGGGCAGGCCCCGATCCGCGCGCCCGAACTACCGCCACCGCCGACTGCTCCAAGCGCGTCCGAATCGCTGGTGCGGGCGGCCGAAGTCGGGTTGGCCGAAATCGGGGACCGCAGCCGCGAACCGCGGGAGGCGATCATCGCGTGCTACGCGGCAATGGAACGTGAACTGGCTGGTGTCCCCGGAGCGGTTCCGCAGGATTTCGATACCCCGACGGAGGTGCTGGCCCGAGCCGTCGAAAACCGTAAGCTGCGTGTCGACAGCGCCGGCGAGCTGGTGAACTTGTTCGAAGAGGCACGGTTCAGTCGTCACGTGATGAGCGAGGCGCATCGGATGAGTGCGTTGAGCGTGCTGCAACTGGTCCTCGCCGATTTGCGGAGCTCAGTATGAAAAGACTTCTTGCCCTGGGTGTTTCAGTAATTTTGAGCGCGGAGCTGGCCGCGCTCGCGCTGAACGATCGTCGGTTTGTGCTCTGGGCGGCCGGTGTCGCGGCGTTGTTCGCGTTGGTCAATGTGCGTCAGGTCCTGGGCCGCGGCGTCGACCCGTCGCCTCCCGCGGCCCCGAATCCGCTTGAGGAGTCGTTGCGCAGTTGGTTGTCGCGGACCGAGACGCTGATCCACCAGTCGGAATCCACCCGAATCGATTGGGATCGACACCTGCGTCCGATGCTGGCCCGGCGCTTCGCAATCACGACCGGCCAAAACCAGGCCAAAGATCCGGCGGCATTCGACGCCACCGGGCGAATGCTTTTCGGCCCGCAACTGTGGGCGTGGGTGGATCCCAACAACGTCGCGCCGACCGGTGTGCGCGAACCCGGGCCGGGCCGGGCGACGCTCGCGGAGATCCTGGACCGCTTAGAGCAGGTATGAATGGGCAACAGGTATGAGGGAGGGTACGACTCGGATATGACTCGAAAATGACGAAGCCGGCGGCTGTGACCACCGCCCGCGCGGCGGCGGTGCTCGACGAGATCGAGCGCGTCGTGGTGGGCAAGCGAGCCGCGCTGACCCTCATCCTCACCACGGTGCTCGCCCGCGGGCACGTTCTCATCGAAGACCTGCCGGGCCTCGGGAAGACGCTGATCGCCCGGTCCTTTGCCGCGGCGCTCGGGCTGGATTTCACCCGCGTGCAGTTCACCCCCGACCTGCTGCCGGCCGACCTGCTCGGCTCAACGGTTTACGACATGCAGTCAGGTCGCTTCGATTTTCGGCCCGGGCCGATCTTCACCAACCTGCTCCTTGCCGACGAAATCAACCGGACACCGCCCAAGACCCAGGCGGCCTTACTCGAGGCGATGGCTGAGGGCCAGGTCAGCATCGACGGCGCGACCCACCGACTGCCCCAACCGTTCATCGTTCTGGCCACCGACAACCCGATCGAATACGAAGGCACCTACCCGTTGCCCGAGGCACAGTTGGACCGGTTCGCGGTTCGGCTCGAGCTGCGCTATCTCTCTGAGCGTGACGAGGCCTCGATGCTGCGCCGCCGCCTGGATCGCGGCTCTGCCGAGGCGACGGTCAATCAGGTTGTCGACGCTCACGATCTGCTGGCCATGCGCGAATCGGTCGAACAGGTGAGTGTGCACGAGGACGTCTTGCAGTACGTGGTTTCGCTGGCCGCCGCGAGCCGACACCACCCCCAGGTGGCGGTGGGTGCCAGCCCCCGTGCCGAACTCGATCTGGTTCAGCTGGCGCGCGCCCGCGCCCTGCTGCTTGGCCGCGACTACGTGATACCCGAAGACATCAAGGCGCTCGCCACTCCCGCCGTGGCGCACCGGATCACCTTGCGGCCGGAGATGTGGGTACGAAAGATCCAAGGCTCTGACGTCGTCGAGGATTTACTACGGCGGTTGCCGGTTCCGCGAATGGGCGGCGGTGCGCAGTAAGCGACGCAATGATGTGATCGAGATACAGCAAGCCCATTTGCAATGGCGCGCATCAACATTGACGCGTGCGATAGCGACGTGTGCGGCTCTCGCGCTGGCCCTCGCCTTGATCGGATCACGCTGGCAGTTGATTGCCTTCGCGGCACCGTTGATCGGTGTGTTGTGTTCGATCAGCTGGCAGCGACCGATGCCCACAGTCAATGTGCATGCCGAACCGGATTCGCAGCGATGTTTTGAAACTGAGCAGGCGCAGTTGACTGTCTGGGCTACCACCGAAAATCACGGTGTTGCAGTAGAACTCACGGTTTCGGTGGTCGACGGGATGCGCTTGGACGTCCTGGACCGGACGTCACCGACGCGGCAGACGGTGGCCGCTACAGCCGAACGCTGGGGACGCTATCCCGTGCGTGCCACCATCGAGGTGGTCGCACATGGCGGCCTGTTGGTCGGGACGGGGACAGTCGACGCCGCCGATGTGACGGTCTTTCCGATGACGCCGCCGCAAGCGACGGCGCTCCCACAGACTGAGCTGCTCGATCGGCTGGGCACGCACCTGACCAGGCACATCGGCAGCGGCGTCGAGTACGCCGACATTCGCACCTATGTTCCCGGTGACCAGCTCCGCACCGTCAACTGGCCGGTGAGCGCCCGTCGCGGCCGCCTGCATGTGACGCAGCGATTGACCGACCGGTCCGCCGACGTGGTGGTGCTCATCGACAGCTATCCGCAACCGGCTGGCCCGGCGACGGAATCCACTGAGCGGACTGTGCGCGGCGCGGCGCAGGTGGTGCAGTCCGCGCTTCGCAACGGTGACCGGGCCGGTATCGTCGCGCTCGGGGGTCGCCAGCCGCGCTGGCTGGGCGCCGACATCGGGCAGCGTCAGTTCTATCGGGTACTCGATACTGTGCTTGCTGCCGGTGACGAATTCGAGACCACCACTGGAACATTGGCGCCGCGTGCAGCAATCCCGCCAGGTGCGATCGTCGTCGCGTTCTCCACGCTGCTCGACACCGAATTCGCGCTGTCACTGATCGACCTGCGCAGACGCGGCCACGTCGTGGTGGCGGTCGACGTGCTGCAGGGCTCCCCGTTCGCCGCTGAGCAGGACCCGCTGGTGGAGCGGATGTGGGCGTTGCAGCGGTCCGCGATGTATCGCGACATGGGCACCGTTGGTGTCGACGTGGTGGCCTGGCAGGCGGATCGCACCCTCGACCATTCGATGCGTGCCGTGCCTGATCGCCGTCGGCCGGTGACCGGACGCCGATCATGAGGCCCGGCGGGCAGCTGGCGGCGAGCATCTTTTCGGCGGCCTGCGGCCTGCTGATGGTGGGCGCCGTCGGGGTCGGATCGCACGGTCCGGCTCTGGTCGCGGCGACGTCGGCGATGGTCGCGGTGGCGGCTGGAATTCTGTTTCGCCCGGTCGCCACGCTTGCGGTGCTGCTGACTGCAGCGGTAGTCACGCTGTCCGATCCGGTGCCGACGTTGGCCGCAGTGTCCGGGCTGTCCGCGGCCATCTACTTGGTGCTGCGGCACGCAGCCGGCAGCGGTGCCGGCCTCGACGGCGTCAGCGGCGCAACGCTGGTCGGAGCAGTGGGGTTCACGTTCGCCGGCCTAGTCGCCACGGCTTTTCCGTTGCAGGTGCCGTGGTTGCCGTTGCTGGCCCCGCTGGCCGCGCTGGCGGTCTACTTGTTGGCCACCCGGCCGTTTCTGCGGAACTGAGGCCAAAAAATACCGTGGTCCGATGCGCGGCCCTTGTGGCACTATACTCGCAACGCGCCGACTGCAAAAGTGTTTTTCTCCAACGATTTACACAACGAGCCGTTTACAAAATGCGTCTTGACCACTCTCAGGACTGGGAGCAACAATATCGAGATGCCTCCAGAAGAGCGGGTGTTGATCGGTGACGTCGAGCGTCGCCTCGCGAAAAAATATACGGCTCTTCCGCACGGCCACATCGCCGCCGTGGTAGAGCACGCGTATGCACGGTTCCAAAGTAGCCGGGTGCGGGATTTCATTCCTTTGCTGGTGGAGCGTCGTGCCGGCGAGGAACTCGAGGAACTTAGCGTCTTGAGGCCGGATCTGGCGGCCGTTGCATTCGGCGACCTCGTCGTATCGGGTTCCAAGACCTTCGCAGTTTAGCTCCGGTCCTCGGATTTCCTTGTAAACAGCCATAATTGGCACCTACTCCACGGCGACATGGCCGGCACATCAGAACTCGCGCCGTCCTCCGACGGTTTTCGCCTAATTGGAACTGTTTGGGTACGGTAAAGCCGCATAGCGACTTTTTAGCGCGGGGGTGGGGTAGCCATCTGGCGCGGCGCGGGGCAAAGTGAAGCCGGCCGGCGGTCTCGGCGGGCTCATATCAGGGTGGGGGTGTCGGTTGAGCAAGCGTGGTGAGCGGGCGGTTGTCTGTGGGGCGGGGATGGCTGGACTGCTCGCTGCTCGAGTGCTCGCCGACTTCTACGAGACGGTGACGGTGGTCGAACGGGACAAATTGCCCGACGCTGCTGACCACCGGCGCGGGGTTCCGCAGGGGCGGCATTTCCACGCCCTGTGGAGTCGCGGTGCGCAAGAGCTGGAGGAGTTATTTCCCGGCATCCATTGCGAACTCGTCGCCGCCGGTGCGGCGGTGTGCGACGACGGTGACCTCTCTCGGGTGTCCATCCGGGTATCCGGCCACGAACTCAACAGATCCGGCAAATTCAACGACCCGGCATCGGTCGTCATTCACCTGCTCAGTCGCCCATTGTTGGAATCTCAGGTCAGGCAGCGAGTCAGCGCCGTCGGCAACGTCGAAATCCTGGATGGGCACGACTTCGTCGAACCGATCACGCCGAATCCACAGCGAGTCACCGGCGCGCGGATTGTCGACCGTGAGAGCGGTGTTGAGCGGATACTGGACGCCGATCTGGTGGTTGACGCGATGGGCCGCAGCGCACGCACCCCCGCCCTTCTCGACAGCCTGGGTTACGGCAGACCGGCCGTCGAGCGCTCGACAGCCAGCGCGAACTACGCCAGCCTGTTGATGCGCATCCCGAACGGCACCCTGCGCGAGAAAATGACCTTTGTCGTCCCGGAGCCGAATCGACCGACCGGTGGCGCGTTTTCGGTCTACGAGCACGACACGTGGATCTTCACCGTCGCTCGCTTGGCGCAACACCAACCGCCCGATGACCTGGCCGCGATGATTCGGATGGCCACGCAATTTGCCCCGCCCCCGCTGCTCAGGGCGCTGAAGCGGGGGGAGCCGCTCGGGGAGATTTCGGTCTTTCGCTATCCGGGCGGCACCTGGCGACGGTACGAGCAGATGTCGCGGTTTCCTGCGGGCTTGCTGGTGTTCGGTGACGCGATTTGCAGCACCAACCCCATCTATGGCCAAGGCATGACGGTGGCCGCGCTTGAAGCGCGTGCGCTGCGCGGGTGTCTGGCTGAAGCGAATGGCGATTTGAGCCAACGATTCTTCGCTGCGGCTGCCGAGGTCGTCGGCCCGCTGTGGGCATCCAACCAGTTCAACGATCTCTACCTGGCTAATACAGACCCAGCGCATTCAGCGACGAAAGAAATTCTGGACTTCCGCGAGGCGGTGTTGAGCGCCGCCGAGAACAGCGCGGCGCTGACCGAGAAGCTCTACCGCTCGATGAATCTCATCGACCCGCCGACCGACTACAGCCCACTGCTTCAGGGCTGAGACCGGATCTGACTGCGATTGCGCTCGGTGATCGCGGCGTAACGGGCTGCGAGCCCGTCGCGATCCAGCTCTTGCGAACCGGCGATGGCCTGTTCGGCGGCCAGCGGCGGATCAGTGACCGCCGCCCATCCGGTGACATAGATCTGCTTGAGACCGGCCATGATCGGCGCCGGCACCTCGGCGATCTGGCTGGCCAGCTCGACGGCACGCGGCAGCAGCCGATCATGCGCGACGACTTCGGTGACCAACCCGATCTGCTCGGCGCGTGCAGCGTTGACGACTTCGCCGGTCATCGACAGCCGCCGCGCCATGGCTCCGCCGACCAGCTGCGGCAGCCGGGCCGTCATACCCCCGCCGGGCAGGATGCCCACCCTGGCGTGAGTATCGGCGAAAACAGCACGTTGCGAGGCGATGAGGAAGTCGCAGCCCAGCGCCATCTCCAGTCCGCCGGTGAACACCGGGCCGTTGATCGCGCCGATGATCGGTGTCGCCATTTCGGCTGTCTTGCGAATGCAGCTCTGTGTTTGAAATTGCTCGAAGTAGACCGTCCCGAGCTGCTGGGCCTCTTTGAGGTCGACACCGGCGCAGAAGGCAGGGTCAGCGCCGGTGAGCACCACCGCCCGCACCGACGGATCGGCGTCGCTGTCACACAAAGCTCCGTAAAGTTCCTCGATCAGCTTGCTGTTCAACGCGTTTCGCGCCTCAGGGCGGTTCATTCTCAGCACCCGCACCCGGCCGTCAGTGCCGTAGAAGTCGCTGAGAACCAGCGGTGACGTCATTTGACGAACTGCGCGGCCTGGTTGGCGAGATCCAGCAGTGGCTGCGGGAAGACGCCCAGGCCGATGGTGACCACGGCGCACGCCGCGATCGCCGCCTTGCTCCAGAAGCTGGGCATCACGACCTTCACCTGCTCGGCGTGCGGCTCGGTGAAGAACATCAGCACGATCACCCGGACGTAAAAGTAGGCCGCTACCCCGCTGGCGATCACACCGATGATGACCAGCGGCACCGCTCCGCCCTTCGCCGCTGCTTCGAACACCGCGAACTTGCTGACGAATCCGCTGGTCAACGGGATCCCGGCGAACGCCAGCAAGAACATCGAAAAGAGCAGGCCCACAACGGGATAGCGCTGGCCCAGTCCGGCCCAGTGCGACAGCGTGGCGTCTTCGTCGCCGTCAGAGTTGCGGACCAGGCCGACAACCGCGAATGCGCCCACTGTGCTGAAGCTGTAGGCGACCAAGTAGAACATCGTTGCCGCAAGGCCCGCTGGGATGTCGGCGATGACGCCGGTGAGGATGAAGCCGACGTGTGCGATCGACGAGTACGCCAGCATCCGTTTCACGTCGGTCTGATTGACCGCGGTGACGGTGCCGACCAGCATGGTCAGGATCGAAATCGCCCAGAGCACGGGCCGCCACTGGTCGTGCAGCGGCGGCAGCGCCACGTACACAACCCGCAGCAGTGCGCCGAACGCGGCGACCTTGGTGGCCGCGGCCATGAAACCGGTAATCGGAGTGGGTGCACCCTGGTAGACGTCGGGAATCCAGGAGTGGAACGGGACCGCGCCGACCTTGAATAACAGGCCTACCGACAACAGGGCGACGCCGACCAACGCCATCGAGACTCCTGTGCCGCCCGCCAACTTATCGGCGATACCGGGCAGCGACAGTGTGCCGGTCGCGCCGTACAGCAGTGCCACGCCATAGAGGAAGAACGCCGACGAGAATGCGCCCAGCAGAAAGTATTTCACCGCCGCCTCTTGGGACAGCAAGCGCCGGTGACGGGCCAGCCCGCACAACAGGTACAGCGGCAGTGACAAGACCTCCAATGCGACGAACATCGTCAACAGGTCGTTGGCGGCCGGGAACACCAGCATGCCGCCGACGGCCAGCATGGCCAGCGGGAAAAGCTCGGTCTGTCGCACCCCGGCGCGGATCGCGTGCTGCTCGGCCGCGCTGTCGGGCACTGCGGAGGCTTGCGGGGTGAAGGAGTCCAGCCCGGCGGGAATGTGGGCGGTGGCGGTCGCTGCGCCCGGGCCGGTTCCGGCGTGCGCGTCATCACGCCGTTCAGCGATGAAGATCACCGCCAACACCGCGACCAGCAGGATCGCACCTTGCAACACCAGAGTTGGGCCGTCGATGGCCAGCGCCTGCAGCACGGCGGTGCGGCCGGTCGGCGGAATTTGCCTGCCGACGATGACGACAGCGACGAACGCGGCGATCAGGCCGCCGATAGCAAGGATGACCTGGGTGCCATAGCGGGCTCGTCGGGGCAGGAATGCCTCCACCAGTACACCGGCCACCGCGACACCGAAGACGATGAATATCGGTGACAGCAGCCCATATTCGACGCTGGGCGTGGGTATAGCGGGGAGAGCAATAGCCGTCATCGGTGCGGTCCTTCCGCCGTCCCCGGTAGGTGCGCGACACCTGGCTGCACGTTCGGTGCGGGGTCGTACTGGCCGATGGTGGCCATGGTGTTGCCCACCGCCGGGTTGATGATGTCCAGCACCGGTTTCGGGTACACCCCGAGCACCAGCAGCAAGGCGATCAGCGGTGCGACGACGACGATTTCGCGCGGCACCAGGTCACGTATCCGTTCGTTACCTTCGGCGACGGGGCCGGTCATCACCCGTTGGTACAGCCACAAAATGTACAGCGATGAGAGCACCAGCGCGGTGACCCCGAACGCCGCCGCCAGCCAATAACGCGTGTATGCGCCGATCAGCACCAGGAACTCGCTGATGAACGGCGCCAGCCCGGGCAGCGACAGCGTGGCCAGGCCCGCCACCAGGAACGTCCCGGCCAGCACCGGTGCCACCTTCTGAATGCCGCCGTACGCGGCGATCGACCGGGTACCGCGGCGCGAGATCAGGAATCCGGCGATCAGGAACACCGCGGCGGTGGAGATGCCGTGGTTGAGCATGTACAGCGTGGACCCGCTCTGACCTTGGCTGGTCATCACGAAGATGCCCAGGATGATGAAGCCGAAGTGCGAGATCGACGTGTAGGCGATCAGCCGCATGATGTCGGTCTGGCCGATTGCGACGATCGCACCGTAGATGACGCCGATGACCGCCAGGACGACGATCAGCGGACGGAAATACGTTGACGCGTCAGGGAACAACTGCAAGCAGTAGCGCAGCATGCCGAACGTGCCGACCTTGTCCATTACCGCCGTGATCAGCACCGCCGTCGCGGGGGTCGATTCCACCGCGGCGTCGGGCAGCCACCGATGGAACGGCCACAGCGGCGCCTTGATCGCGAACGCGAACATGAATCCCAAGAACAACGCCTTGAGCACCGCCGAGGAGGCACCGAGCGTTCCCGACGGTCCGTTATGAGAAAGGAACGCGACGATCTGACGGAAGTCGAAGGTCCCCGAACCATGCTCAGCGGTCACCACGTACAACCCGATCACGGCGGCCAGCATGATCAGGCCGCCGAACAGGTTGTACAACAAGAACTTCACCGCCGCGCGGGACCGGTGAGCGCCGCCGCCGAAGCCGCCGATGAGGAAATACATCGGAATGAGCATCGCCTCGAAGAACACATAGAACAGCAACACGTCCAGCGAGATCACCGAGATCAGCACCATCGACTCGATGGTCAGCGTCAACGCGACATAAGCCTGGGTGCCCCGCGGGCGCTCACCGCCGTCGTCCCAGCCGGCCACCAGCAGCAGCGGCACCAGGATCGTGGTCAGCAGCACCAGGACCAACGCGATGCCGTCGACACCCAGCGTGTAGCCGGCGCCGAATGCCGGTATCCAGCGGTGGGATTCGACGAACTGGTAGGTCGGGCCGCCGGTCTTGAACTCGACCGCGATCAGGATCGACACCACGAGGGCGGCCACCGAGACCGCCACGCCGAGCCATTTCGCGAGTTGTCGTGATCTGGGCGGCAGCACGATGACGGCCAAGGCGCCGCCCAACGGCACCAGCCACAGCACGGAAAGCCAGGGGAACGTCGTCACCACAGTCGCACCGCCAGAATCGCCACGGCGACCAGTGCCGCGCCCACCAACATCGACAGGGCATAGTTGCGGGCGAACCCGGTCTGCAGCCCGCGCAACCGATCCGAGGTCCGGCTCACCAGCGCCGCAAGCGCGTTGACCGAGCCGTCCACCCCTTGGTTGTCGAATTCGACCAGCGCGTGGGTCAGTTGCGCACTGGGTCGCATGAACACCTCCTCGTTGAAGGCGTCGCCGTAGAGATCTCGGCGCGCGGCCACGGTGAGCACCGAAACGTCGGCCGGCGCGGTGTCGGGGACCTTGCGTAGCCCATAGAGCAGTACGGCCACACCGATCCCGACCAAGACGGTGCCGACGGCGACGATGGTGAACGCCCACGTCGGCCACACGTGCGGGGTTTCCTCGAAGGTGGTCACCGGTTCCAGCCAGCGCCGCAGGGTGCCGCCGACGGCCAGCAGGCCACCGGAAAACACCGAGCCGACGGCGAGCAGGATCATCGGCCAGGCCATCGAAGCGGGCGCCTCATGCGGATGCGCCTCTGCAGCCCAACGCTTTTCGCCAAAGAACGTCATCAGCATCACCCGCGTCATGTAGAACGCGGTGATGCCGGCGCCCAGCAGCGCAGCCCCGCTCAAGAGGTAACCGCGGACGCCACCTTCGCCCAGCGCAGCTTCGATGATGGCGTCCTTGGAGAAATAGCCGGCGAACGGTGGCACTCCGATGATCGCGAGATAGCCCAGCCCGAAGGTCACGAAGGTGATCGGCAGCGCGGCACGCAGGCCGCCGTAGCGGCGCATGTCCTGCTCGTCGTCCATCGCGTGGATCACCGCGCCGGAGCCGAGGAACAGCCCGGCTTTGAAGAAACCGTGGGTGAGCAGGTGCATGATCGCGAACACATAGCCTGCCGGGCCCAGTCCCGCGGCCAGCACCATGTAGCCGATCTGACTCATCGTGGACGCCGCCAGCGCGCGCTTGATGTCGTCCTTGGCGCAGCCGATGATCGCCCCGAACAGCAGTGTCACCGTGCCGACGATGATGACGCCGAGTCGGGCATCCGGAGACAGGCTGTACAGCGGGTTGGATCGCACGATCAGATACACACCGGCGGTCACCATGGTGGCGGCGTGGATCAGCGCGGACACCGGGGTGGGACCTTCCATCGCGTCACCGAGCCAGGCCTGCAGCGGAACCTGGGCGGATTTGGCACAGGCGCCGGACAGCAGCAGCAACCCGATCGCCGTCAGCGCAGCGCGGTTGGCGCCCGGTGCCAGGCCGAACACTTGCGTATACGACAGCGTGCCGAAATTGGCGAAGATCACGAAGATGGCCAGCGCCAGTCCGGCGTCTCCGACCCGGTTCATCACGAACGCCTTCTTGGCCGCGGTGGCCGCGGTCGGCTTGTGATACCAGAAACCGATCAGCAGGTAGGACGCCAGGCCCACGCCTTCCCACCCCGCGTAGAGGACGAGGTAGTTGTCGGCCACCACCAGCAGCAGCATTGCCGCGAGGAAGAGGTTGAGGTATGCGAAAAACCTTCGGCGGTCTGGGTCTTCGGCCATGTAGCCGACCGAGTAGATGTGGATCAGCGAACCGACTCCGGTGATCAGCAGCACGAAGCAGATCGACAACTGGTCGATCTGCAGACCGAAGTCGACGTGCAGATTGCCGACCGGAACCCAGCTGAACAGGTGTTGGCTGATGGTCCGGGCGTCGCCGTGCCGGCCGAGCATGTCGGCGAGCAGCGTTACGCCGACTCCGAACGATGCCAGCGCGGTGGCACAGCCGAGCAGGTGTCCCCACCGGTCGGTGCGTCTACCGCCGAGCAGCAGTATCGCGGCGCCGGCCGCGGGCAGGGCAACGACTAGCCAGGTGAAGTGAGCGATACTTGTCACGCGGTTCTACCCTTTTAGCAGGTTGGCATCGTCGACCGAAGCCGATCTGCGGGCACGGAAAATCGTCATGATGATGGCCAGCCCCACTACGACCTCGCAGGCCGCGACGACCATGGTGAAGAACGCCACCATCTGGCCGTCGAGCTGGCCGTGCATCCGGGCGAAGGTGACGAACGCCAGGTTGACCGCGTTGAGCATCAGCTCGACGCACATGAACATCACGATCGCGTTGCGGCGCAGCAGCACGCCGGCCGCTCCGATGGTGAAGAGCAACGCCGATAGATACAGGTAGTTCTGTGGATTCATGACGCACCGTTCTTGGAGCCATGGGCGGCGTGGTGACCACCGCGAGCGTGCGCTTCCAGATCTTCGGTTGTCCGCTGTTCCAACACCTGGGGCACCGACAAGCTCGAGTACGACCCGTCGGGAAGCCGCGCGGCCATGTCAACGGCGTTGTGCCGGGCATAGACGCCCGGACCGGGCAGCGGGGTCGGGTGGCCACCGGGGCGAAACCGTTCGATCGACATCTCTCGCTGCGTCTTGCGGCGCTCGAAGCGCTCTCGGTGCGCCAGAATCATCGCGCCGATGGCCGCGGTGATCAGCAGCGCGCTGGTCAGCTCGAACGCCCACAGATAGCGGGTGAAGATCAGCGCCGCCAAACCTTGGACGTTGCCGCCGGCATTGGCCTGTGCCAATCCGGTGAAACCGCCAGTGGTAACGCTGCCGATGCCGGCGATCAGCACGATGCCGAATCCCACACCGGCCACCACCGCGGCGACCCGTTGTCCGCGCAGCGTCTCGACCAGTGACTCCGCCGAGTCCACGCCGATCAGCATGAGCACGAACAAAAACAGCATCATCACTGCACCGGTGTAGACCACGATCTGGACCACGCCGAGGAACAGCGCGTCCTCGATCATGTAGAACACCGCCAAGATGATCATCGTCAGCGCCAGAAACATCGCGGAGTAGACGGCGTTGGCGGCCAACACGACACCTACCGCACCGATCAACGCCAGCGTGCCCAGCAGATAGAACGTGACCGCCTCACCGGTGGAAGTGCGGGCTAGCGTGTCGGCGGCCAGCAGCGTAATCACTGCGCAGCGTCCGAATTCTGCTTGTCCCGCAAGCCTTCTGCGGTGATGTTGCCGCGATAGTAGTCGGCGTCGGTGGACCCTTCGGCCCGCGGGTGCGGTGGCGGGGTCATGCCCTCCAGCAACGGAGCCAGCAGGTTGACCTTTTCGTAGATCAGGTCGGCGCGGTTGTCGTCGGCCATCTCGTAGTGGTTGGTCATCGTCAACGCGCGAGTGGGACAAGCTTCGACGCACAGCCCGCAGCCGATGCAGCGCAGGTAGTTGATTTGGTAGACGCGGCCGTACCGTTCCCCCGGCGAAAAACGTGCCTCGTCGGTGTTGTCGGCGCCTTCGACGTAGATCGCATCCGCCGGGCACGCCCATGCGCACAGCTCGCAGCCGATGCACTTTTCCAGGCCGTCGGCGTAGCGGTTGAGCTGATGGCGGCCGTGGTAGCGCGGCTTCACCGGTCCGGGCTTTTCCGGGTAGCTCTCGGTGACCGGCCGTCTGAACATCGAGCCGAATGTGACGCCGAACCCGGCGATGGAACTCAAGAATTTAGCCATGCGCGGCCTCCTTGGTGGACGGCACCAGCGGCTGGCCGGGCAGCGGCGGCGTGGGGAACGCCGGCTCGAACGACGGTGCCTCCACCGGCTCTTGGCGGCGCCGCCTCTTGCGGATTTGCCTGTTGGCAAACGGTCTTTGCAGCAAATAGAGCAGCACGACGGTGACGACGAGGCTGGCGCCGACCAGCAGCGGCGTCCAGTGCGGGTAACCCTGGTCGCGCAGGGTGCGGATCGCCGCGGCAATCAGTGCCCAGACCAGCGACACCGGGATGAGAAGCTTCCACCCCAGCGCCATGAACTGGTCGTAGCGCAGCCGCGGCAGCGTGCCCCGCAGCCAGATGTAGATGAACAGAAACAGCCACACCTTGGCCGTGAACCACAGCACCGGCCACCACCCGCTGTTGGCGCCGGCCCACATGTTCAGCGGCCACGGCGCGTGCCAGCCGCCCATGAACAGCGTGGCGGCCAGCGCCGACACGGTGGTCATGTTGATGTATTCGGCGAGATAGAACATCGCGAAGCTCAGCGACGAGTACTCGGTGTGGAAACCGGCGACCAGTTCACCTTCGGCTTCGGGCAGGTCGAACGGCGCGCGGTTGGTCTCGCCGACCATGGACACCAGGTAGGTCGTGAACGACGGCAGCAGCAGAAAGACGTACCATACCCGGTCTTGGGCCGAGACGATCTGCGACGTGGACATCGTTCCGGCGAAGAGGAACACGGTGGCGAACGACAGGCCCATCGCGACCTCGTAGGAGATCACCTGCGCGGTCGAGCGCACCCCGCCCAGCAGCGGATAGGTCGAGCCCGACGACCACCCCGCCAGCACGATGCCATAGACCCCGATCGACGAGAGCGCCAAGATGAACAGCACCGCCACCGGCAGGTCGGTCACCTGCAGCGGGGTCCAGTGGCCGAAAACCGAAACCTGCGGCCCGAACGGGATGAACGCGAAGGCGGTGATCGCGGGAATCGTCGAGATCGCGGGCGCCAGCAGGAAGATCGGCTTTTCGACCCCGAACGGGGTGATCGGCTCCTTCAGCGCCAGCTTGATGCCGTCGGCCAAGCTTTGTAGGTAGCCGCGCGGGCCGACCCGGTTGGGTCCCCAGCGCAGCTGCATCCGGCCCAGGATCTTGCGTTCGGCGAGGATCGCAATCAGCACCGTCAGCACCAGGAACACGAAGACGAGAAGCGCTTTGGCCAGCATCAGCCACCAGGTGTCGTGCCCGAAACCGGGAATCATATGCGCCGCTCCTCCTCATCGCTGCGCTCCGCATCGTCGCCGGCGGTGCCCACCCCGATCTTCACCACGGCGCCGGGCGTGACGCCCAGCTGCCGGTGCACCGCCGAGCCCGGCGAATTCAGCGGCAGCCACGCCACGTGGTCGGGCATGTCGGTGACCGTCAACGGCAGGGTGATCTCGCCGCGCGCGGTGCTGACGGTGACGTTGTCGCCGTCGGCGGCGCCGATCGCGACCGCCGTTTCGGCCGACAACCGCACCACCGGCGTGCGCGCGGTGCCGGCCAGGTGTGGTTCGCCGTCCTGCAGCCGCCCGTCGTCGAGCAGCATCCGCCAGCCCGCCAACACGGCCTCGCCGGCACCTGGTGTGGGCGCCGCAGGTGCGGCGACGGTCGGCGCTGGGCCGGGCGTGCCGTCCCAGGTGCCCATCGCGTTCAGTTCGGCGAGCGCGGCGGCCACCGTGGGGAAGCCGAGGTCGATGCCCAATTCGTCGGCGAGGGTGTCCAGTACGCGCAGGTCCGGTGTGGCGGCGGGCGGCAGCGCACCCGAGAAGCTGCGCTGCCGGCCCTCCCAGTTGACGTAGGTCCCGGACTTCTCGGCCGCCGGCGCGATCGGGAACACCACGTCGGCGCGTTCGGTCACCGCGCTGTGCCGCAGCTCCAAGCTCACCACGAAGCCCGCGGCGTCCAGCGCGGCCAGTACCGCAGCGGGATCGGCGAAGTCGTCCGGTTCGATGCCGCCGACCAGCAGAGCGCCCAGTGTGCCGTCGGCGACCGCAGCCAGGATTCCGTCGGCGTCACGGCCTTCGGCGGCAGGCAACTCGGAGACGTGCCAGGCCTGGGCGACCTGCGCGCGGGCAGTTTCGTCGCCGAGCGGGCGGCCACCGGGCAGCAACCCTGGCAGCGCCCCGGCCTCCAGCGCGCCGCGCTCACCGGCGCGGCGCGGCACCCAGGCCAGCTGCGCGCCGGTGCTGTCGGCGAGCCGGGCCGCGGCGGACAGTCCGCCGGGTGCGCCGGCCAGCCGTTCGCCGACGACGATGATCGCCCCGGGCTTGGTCAGAAGTTCGCCGAGTTCGCCGCCGGCCAGGCCGGCCAGCGTCGTGGCCTCCGCGCCGGGCGCGGTCTGGATCAGCGTGCCGTGCATCTTCTGCAACCCATTGCTGGCGAACGGCGCAACCGCATGTACCGCCAGCCCGTGCTTGCGGGCGGCTTTGCGCAGCCGCAGGTAAACGATCGGCGACTCTTCCTCCGGTTCGAAGCCGGCGAGTAGTACCACCGGCGCCGACTCCAGATCGGAGTAGCTAATCGTGACCTGCCTGCCCGCGACTCGGGCCGCCAGGAATTGCGTCTCCTCGCTGGAGTGTGGACGGGCGCGGAAGTCGATATCGTTGGTGCCCAACACGATTCGGGCGAATTTGGAGTAGGCGTAGGCATCTTCGACGGTCAGCCGGCCACCCGGCAGCACACCGGCACCGCCGGCCGCTGTGGTGAGACCGTCGATCGCCGCGGCCACCGCATGCGGCCACGACGCAGGTGTTAGCGAGCCGTCGGTGTCTCGAACCAGGGGCGTGGTGATCCGGTCGCCCTGGGTGGCGTAGGTGAACGCCCACCGCCCCTTGTCGCAGTTCCACTCCTCGTTGACCTCGGGCTCGTCGCCGGCCAGCCGGCGCAGCACCTTGCCGCGGCGGTGGTCGGTGCGCTGCGAGCACCCCGACGCGCAGTGCTCACACACGCTCGGGCTGGAGACCAGGTCGAACGGGCGGGCCCGGAACCGATAGGCGGTGCCGGTCAGCGCGCCGACCGGGCAGATCTGCACGGCGTTGCCGGAGAAGTACGACTCGAACGGTTCGTTGGCGTAGATGCCGACCTGTTGCAGCGCACCGCGTTCGAGCATCTCGATGAACGGGTCGCCGGCGATCTGGTCGGAAAAGCGGGTGCACCGCGCGCACAGGATGCAGCGCTCACGGTCCAGCAGCACCTGCGACGAAATGTTGATCGGCTTGGTGAACGTGCGTTTGACGTCGTGGAACCGGGAATCGGGGCGGCCGTTGGACATCGCCTGGTTCTGCAGCGGGCACTCACCGCCTTTATCACACATCGGACAGTCCAGCGGGTGGTTGATCAGCAGCAGTTCCATCACCCCGTGCTGCGCCTTATCGGCCGCCTCGGAGCTGTACTGGGTGCGGACCACCATGTCGTCAGTGACGGGAATGGTGCACGACGCCATCGGCTTGCGCTGGCCTTCGATCTCCACCAGGCATTGGCGGCAGGCGCCGACCGGGTCAAGCAGCGGGTGGTCGCAGAACCGGGGGATTTGCACGCCGATCAACTCGGCGGCGCGGATCACCAAAGTCCCTTTGGGAACGCTGATTTCGGTGCCGTCGATGGTCAACGTGACCAGCTCGGGCTCGGTAACCTTCGCTCCGGTGTCCGCCGTTTGAGTCATCGGCGCCGCTCCTCGCCACTCTTCTGGATCGCGCTGCGCTTCGCATCGGCGCCGGCGCGCGTCACGCTTTCACTCCGTCTGCCTCGAGCATGGACTCCCGGGGGTCGAACGGACAGCCGCCGCCCTCGACATGCGCGACGTATTCGTCGCGGAAATATTTGATCGACGACGCGACCGGGCTGGCCGCGCCATCGCCCAACGCGCAGAACGACTTACCGAGAATCGCGTCGGAGATGTCCAGGAGTTTATCCAGGTCTTCGGGGGTGCCGTGACCGGACTCCAAGCGATGGTAGATCTGACTCAGCCAGAACGTGCCCTCCCGGCACGGCGTGCACTTACCGCACGACTCGTGCTTGTAAAAGTCGGTCCACCGGCCCACCGCGCGCACCACGCACGTTGTCTCGTCGAAGATCTCCAGCGCCTTGGTGCCCAGCATCGAGCCGGCCGCTCCGACGCCTTCGTAGTCCAGCGGGACGTCGAGATGCTCATCGGTGAGCAGCGGCGTGGACGATCCACCGGGTGTCCAGAACTTCAGTCGGTGCCCGGCCCGCACCCCACCGGCGTAGTCGAGCAGTTCGCGCAGCGTGATGCCCAGCGGTGCCTCGTACTGGCCCGGCGTGGTGACGTGCCCGGACAACGAATAGAGGGTGAAACCCGGCGATTTCTCGGTGCCCATCGACCGGAACCAGTCGACGCCGTTGAGGATGATCGGCGGCACGCTGGCGATGGTCTCGACATTGTTGATGACTGTCGGACAGCCGTAGAGTCCGGCGACCGCAGGGAACGGCGGGCGCAGACGTGGCTGGCCCCGGCGGCCTTCCAGCGAGTCGAGCAAGGCCGTTTCCTCACCGCAGATGTAGGCACCGGCACCGGCGTGCACCACCAGCTCCAAGTCGTAGCCCGAGCCGGCGATGTCTTTGCCCAAGAAGCCCTCGGCGTAGGCCTCGGCGACCGCGTTCTGCAGGCGCCGCAGCACCGGCAGCACCTCGCCGCGGACATAGATGAAGGCGTGGCTGGCCCGGATCGCGTACGACGAAATGATCACGCCCTCGATCAGGAAGTGCGGAGTGGCCAGCATCAGCGGAATGTCTTTGCAGGTACCGGGTTCCGACTCGTCGGCGTTGACCACCAGATAGTGCGGCTTGGCGGCCGGACCCGTGTCGCCCTGCGGGATGAACGACCATTTGGTCCCAGTCGCGAAACCCGCCCCGCCACGGCCGCGCAGCCCGGAATCCTTGACGGCGGTGATCACGTCGTCCGGCTTCATCTTCAGGGCTTTCTGCAAAGCCTGGTAGCCGTCGTTGCGGCGATAGGTCTCCATCGTCCACGACTTGGGGTCGTCCCAGAAGCGGCTCAGCACGGGAGCCAGCGGTGTTTGTGACCCCATTACTGCTCTTCCCCATTTTCAGGTGACGGTGCTGTCATCTTGCGCTCCTTGGCGACATGCAAGCCGGCCAACGTGGCCGCGCCTGCTCCGCCCTGACCCTCGTCCGGCCGTGCGTCGGGGAAGCCAGCCAAGATCCGCTCGGTCTCCTTGAACTTGCACAGCGGAGCACCGCGAGTCGGGGCCGGGAGCTGCCCGGCCCGCAGGCCGTCGACCAGGTCGCGCGCCGACTCGCAAGTCTGGTTGTCGAAAAACTCCCAGTTGACCATCACCACCGGCGCGAAGTCGCACGCGGCGTTGCACTCGATGTGTTGCAGGGTGACCGATCCGTCCGACGTGGTCTCGTCGTTGCCGATGCCGAGATGCTCCTTGAGCGAGTCGAAGATCGCGTCGCCGCCCATCACTGCGCACAGCGTGTTGGTGCAGACTCCGACCAGGTATTCGCCGGTGGGTCCGCGCCGATACATGGTGTAAAAGCTTGCGACAGCGGCAACTTCGGCTCCGGTCAATCCGAGCTGTTCGCCGCAGAACTCCACACCGGCCGGCGTCACGTAACCGTCTTGCGCCTGCACCAGATGCAGCAGCGGCAGCAGCGCCGAGCGGGGATTGGGGTAGCGGCCGATGATCTCCTTGGCGTCGACCTCCAGCCGTGCCTGTACGTCGGACGGGTACGACTGCGGTGCGCCCTCGACGACGAACTGTCCGGGCTCCTCGGGTGGTGGACCAAGCCGGATGAACACCCGCTCGCCGTTGCCGCCGACGCCGGGAGTCTGCGCTGTGGTCATCGGTCCACCCCGCCCATCACCGGGTCGATACTGGCCACCGCGCTGATCACGTCGGCGACCATGCCGCCCTCACACATGGCGGCAACGGCCTGCAGATTGGTGAACGAAGGGTCCCGGTAATGCACCCGGTACGGCCGGGTGCCGCCGTCGCTGACCATATGCACACCCAACTCGCCGCGGGGCGATTCGACGGCGACGTAGACCTGCCCGGCCGGAACCCGGATGCCCTCGGTGACCAGCTTGAAGTGGTGGATCAACGCTTCCATCGACCCGCTCATGATCTTCTCGATGTGCTCGGGTGAGTTGCCCAGCCCGTCCGGGCCGACTTTCAAATCAGCCGGCCAGGCGATCTTGCGGTCCTCGATCATCGTCGGACCAGGCTTCAGCTTGTCCAGGCACTGTTCGACGATCTTCACCGACTCCCACATCTCCTTGACGCGAATGATGTAGCGGCCGTACGCATCACAACCGTCGTCCGTGATCACGTCGAACTCGTAGTTCTGGTATCCGCAATAGGGTTCGGTACGGCGCAGGTCGTATGGCAGCCCGGTGGCCCGGAGGCACGGCCCGGTCACTCCCAGTGCCATGCAGCCGGTCAGGTCCAGGTAGCCGACGTCTTTGGTGCGCGCCTTCCAGATGGCGCTCTCGCTGAGCAGGTCGTCCATCTCGTGCAGCGCGACCTTCAACGGCTTGAGGGCTTCGGCAATCTCGGTCTTTGCGTCCGGTGGCAGGTCCTGCGCGACACCCCCGGGCCGGATGTAGGCGCTGTTCATGCGCAGCCCGGTGATCGACTCGAACAGGGTGAGGACGATCTCACGGCCCTTGAAGCCGGTGAACATCGGCGTCATCGCGCCCAGTTCCATGCCGCCAGTCGCCAAAGCGACCAGGTGCGAGGAGATCCGGTTCAGTTCCATCATCATCACCCGGATGACGCTGACTCGTTCCGGGATTTCATCGGTGATACCGAGCAGCTTCTCCACGCCCAGGCAGAAGGCGGTTTCGTTGAAAAATGGCGACAGGTAATCCATTCGGGTTACAAACGTCACACCCTGCGTCCAGTACCGATACTCCAGATTCTTCTCGATTCCGGTGTGCAGGTAGCCGATTCCGCACCGTGCGTCGGTAACCGTCTCGCCCTCGATCTCCAAGATCAGCCGCAGCACGCCGTGGGTGGACGGGTGCTGCGGTCCCATGTTGACGACGATCCTTTCGCCGGGTTCGCCTTTGCGGGCGGCCTCGACGATCTGGCTCCAATCCTGGCCGGTGACAGCGATCAGGGTGTCCGAACCATCGCCGGGCGCCGCGCTCATGGTTTCGCTCATCAGTTGTAGGACCTCCGCTCGTCGGGCGGGGGAATCTTCGCGCCCTTGTACTCCACCGGCACACCACCGAGCGGATAGTCCTTGCGCTGCGGATGTCCCTGCCAGTCGTCGGGCATCTGGATGCGGGTCAACGACGGGTGGCCGTCGAAGATGATGCCGAAGAAGTCGTAGGTCTCGCGCTCATGCCAGTCGTTGGTCGGATAGATCGCGAACAACGACGGGATGTGCGGATCACCGTCTGGCGCAGCCACTTCCAGTCGGACACGACGTCCATGGGTAATCGAGTTCAGTGGATACACCGCGTGCAGCTCGCGTCCGCTTTCGTGGGGGTAGTGCACGCCATTGACGCCCAGGCACAGTTCGAAGCGCAGCTGCGGGTCGTCACGAAGCCGGCGGGCAACCTGGGGCAGGAACTCGCGGCGCACGTGCAGTGTCAGTTCGTCGCAGTAGACGACGACTTTCTCAACGGCGTCGGCAAATTCGACGTCATCGTCGGCTTTCAACGCCTCACCCAGTCGGTCGACGACGTCGTCGAAGTATCCGCCGTAGGGCCGGGGACTGCCGTCGTCCAGCGTGACCTGGCGCACCAGCCGGCCGTACCCCGACGTGTCACCGGTGCCGTGGACACCGAACATGCCGCGGCGAACGTCGATCACCTCCGGGTCGGCTTGGTCGGCGCCAACCGGGGATCCGCCGACCTCGCTGGCCGCTCGTTTCGGGTCGTGTTCCGGCGAACTCATCGCAACAGTCCGTGCATCTCGATCGTCGGCCTGGCCGCAAGGGCCGCCTGCTCGGCTTCAGCGATGGCATGCTCGCGGTTGACGCCCAACGGCATCTCCTGAATCTTGTCGTGCAGCTTCAGGATTGCGTACAGCAACATCTCCGGACGGGGCGGGCAGCCGGGCAGGTAGATGTCTACCGGGACGACGTGATCCACGCCCTGTACGATCGCGTAGTTGTTGAACATCCCGCCCGAAGACGCGCATACGCCCATGGCCAAAACCCATTTGGGTTCGGCCATCTGGTCATAGATCTGACGCAGCACCGGCGCCATTTTCTGGCTGACGCGACCGGCCACGATCATCAGGTCCGCCTGCCGCGGAGTTGCTGAAAACCTCTCCATACCAAAGCGTGCGATGTCGAATCGCGGGCCGGCGGTGGCCATCATCTCGATCGCGCAGCACGCCAATCCGAATGTTGCCGGCCACAACGAGTTCTTGCGAAAGTAACCCGCCAGTTGCTCGACGGTCGTCAGCAAGAAACCGCTTGGCAGTTTCTCTTCCAGGCCCACGATTTACCTCAATCCCAAGTCAAGCCGCCGCGGCGCCATACGTACGCGTAGGCCACGAAGACGGTGAGCATGAACACCACCATTTCGACCAGCGCGAACAGTCCCAGCTTGTCGTAGCTGACCGCCCACGGGTACAGGAACACGATCTCGATGTCGAAGACGATGAACAGCATCGCCGTCAGGTAGTACTTCACCGGGAACCGCTGCCCGCTGCCGGCGTGCGGCGCGTTGGCCGGCTGGTCGCTGGGCTCGATCCCGCACTCGTATGCCTCGAGCTTCGCCCGGTTGAACCGGGACGGGCCGGTGATCTGCGCTATCGCGACCGAGCCGAGCGCGAAGGCGGCGGCGATTCCTCCGAGCACGAGGATGGGTAGGTAGAGATTCATCCCGCGAAGACGCTCCCTCACTGTGGTCTATGGGCTGGGCTGTGAGCGCAACCACAGCCTAGCGACCGCGTGTAGTCCCGCGCTCAGCAGTCTAGATGTGACCTCAGCCACAGCCGATCGGGTGGTCGGCCCGTCGAAACATGCGGTAGTCCCGAGAGTAATTTCGTATGGCGAATTATCAAAGGCCCAAACATATTTGGCCACGTGAAAGGGTGAGGGCGGTTTTGTTGTCCGGCCACTTGCGACGGGCGGGATTCCCGGTGTCTGGGACCCGGGTGAAGGGCTACTGAACCGGGGCGCGCAGCAACTCGAGCACCGTTCGGCTGAGCCGGATCGGGTCGATCGGCTGTGGGACCGATGCCTCAGCGCGCGACCAGCTGGCCAGCCAGGCATCGTCCCGCCGGCCGGTCAGCACAACGATCGGCGGTCCCTGGTCGATTTCGTCTTTCAGCTGTTTGGCGATGCCCATGCCGCCTTCGGGGGTCGCCTCGCCGTCGAGAATCGCCAGATCGATGCCTCCAGCGTCCACCTGCTGGATGACGACCGGCCCGGTGGCTACTTCGACGTAGCTCAGCTCGGGCAGATCGGGGTGGACCCGTTTGCCCAACGCCAGCATGACGTCCTGTCGGGTCTTGGCGTTGTCGCTGTACACGAGGATCCGCAGTGGGCTGGTGGCAGACACGGTGCAGATCGTACTGCCCAGCGACGATGCCGGCGGCTTGCAGCCTCGGCGCGCGTCTACCGCGGTGCCCGGACGAAACAGGCGTCGGCCGAAACCGTCGCCCGCTCGCCGATCATGCCGAGCCGGTTCCAGCCCAGGTCGAACTGGGCCCGATCGACCTCGGTTTTCGCCAAGACCCGCACCGAGCCGTCGTTGAGCAAGGTGATCCGGGCCGGCAGCGGCACCGGGGCGGTGACGCCCCTGATGGTGAAGGTGGCCCGTAACTCGGCGGCGTTGCCGGCGGTCGGCTGCAAGGCGGTGACCACGACGCTGATCTCGGGAAACCGCTGGGCGTCGAAGAAATCGGCCGACCGCAGATGCTCGTCGCGTTTGCGGATCCCGGTGCGCAACGACGCCACCTGAATGTCGAGGCGTCCGAAGATGGCGCCCTTGCCGGTGATCTGGCCGTCGGCGCTGACGTCGCCGAATCGGCCTTTGACGCTGATCAGGCCCCACATATTCCTGATCTTGAAGCTGATCGTGGATCTATCCGGAACGAGGTTCCACACCCCTGCGGTGTCAGGATCGCTCAGCAGTGTTTCCAGGGTGGTCATCGGCGCCTCCGTTGCCGGCTAGTTCATCAGCGGGGCGAGTTCAGCTGGATCGAAGTACTCGTCGATACGGCTGATCAGCGCTTGCGAACTAGGCGAGACCCTCAACCTAATCACGATGCACACCCGCAGCGCGATTGATCCGCCGTTGCGGCCGACGGCGTGCAGGATGTGTTGCTGGACGAAACCGCCGGGGAACAGCTGGCGGTCGATAATCTCGTAGCTGCGCTCGGCGGTGACGCCGATGAACCACCGCAAGACCTTCAGCGCCCGCTGCTTATCGTCATCGCGGCGGGCGCCCGCCCGCCATACCGCGATGTCGTCGGCAAAGAGCTCGTCTATTCGGGCCTGGTCACCGCGCTCGATGGCCGCGAACAGCTCATCGGCCGAATCGACGACGACCTCAGGAGCGGACATGGCGTATCTCCTTACTCGTCCTGGTAGCCGGGGTGCGCGGCAGCCAGTCGGCGACCGACCAGCGCACGCAACGCCGTTTGCACCGGGGCGCTGCTCGCGTCCAGTTGGCCAGACCGGATCGCGGCGGCCAGCTGGGCTTCGTCGACACATCCGATGCCGGCCAGCGCGCTGTCGACGCCGTCGTCGAAGTCCGCGAGCAGCTCCCGTTCGACGATGCGCAGCGCGTTCGCCGCTACCCGGGAATGGAAATTGACCTGGCCCGCGGTGCCCGCCCGCACATCGGTCTCGAGAAATTCGGCCACCGCGGCAATGAGTTCCGCCGCGGTGGGACGACCGTGTGCGCACGTCATCAGGTCGGGGGCGCTTCCGGTCCGCGATCGACGCCGGTGCGCAGTTTCACCGACGCGGAGTAGGCCAGCGTGCGGAATCGCAAAACCGGGTCGTCGGATGCTTCGATGCCGTCAGTGACGCGCATCGGGTCGAACACGACGATGTCGCCGCCATGCTCACGTTCGGTGTCGGCGCCGGTGATTTGGAGGGTGCCGACGGTGCTGGTCTGGGTGCTCTGCCAGGGTTTGGACGGATCGATGGTCGAGTCGCCGTGCGCGGCGATCTGCACCTGGTAATCGAACCGAACTGGTTGGGACGCAAGGCGTTGGTCGAGTTCGTCGATCAAGAAGTCCGCGCCCTTGCTCTTCGCGACGTCCGGCCGCAGGAACTCCTCGCCGGCCGCGGGCTGCAGGTGGTAGCGGACGAAACGCGCGCTGCCGTCGGCGGCTACCCAGCGGAATGCATGCAGGCCGTGGTAGGCGACGGTGGCATAGCTGGCCGGTACCGTGTTCGCCGCGCGCACGACCGGCAACGCCGCCAGGAAACGCGGGTGGGTGGCGATGTATCCGATGAGCCGCAGCGGAGCGGCGGCGCCTGGGCGCATCGCACGTAGTAGCGAGATGAAGCCGTCAGGTGTGCTGGCCGGAAACAGCTTCGCCGTCTGGGTGGACACGTCGGTGGTCGACCCGTCCGGCAGCGTGAACTTGACCGCCATGCCGCGTACTCCTGGAACGTTGTCCGGCTGCGCGGGATTGCCGGACCCGCTGGAGAACCGGATCAGCGCGGGCACGGCCGAACCGCTGAGGTGCGCGGCGCGGGAGAGTTGGGCGGCCTCGGCGGCGGCGGTGAAGGTGCCGCGGTACAGCTTGCCCTTGGCGTGCAAGGCCCGATAGCCGGGCTGCGCCCCGCCAGTGCCGCGAATTGCGTCGATTGCCTGATCAGGAGTGACCACAGCGGCATCCTAGGATCATTCGCTGCCCATCGCTGCGTTGTCGAGCAACTGGAGCAGGTCCCACTCGGTCTCGCAAACCCGGCGACCGATTGCCGCCAGCTCCACCGACCGGCTCTGCCCGCTCAGGTGGCGCTCCGCTTGGTAGCGGCAGATGACTCCCCAGCGCAGCGTGGCCAGCACCAACCACCAGTGAAAGGCCACCCGATCGACCGTGGCCCCGCCAGCCCGTTGGTAGGCGCTGAGAAAATCCTCGACGCTGCCCAGGCCACCGGCCGCGCGGTCGGGCGAAGCGCCGAACCGCCAGGCCCGGATGCAGAACCAGGCCAGGTCCTCGTAGACCTCACCGATGTGCACCAGCTCCCAGTCCAACACGGCCGCCAGCTCGGATCCGTCGATGATGAGGTTGCCCATCCGGTAGTCGCCGTGCACCAGGCGCGACGGCGACGGCGCAGGCCGATGGGCGTGGAGCCAGCGAAAAGCCCACTCGAACGTGGCGGTGGTATCGCCCATGGCGTCCAGTCGGTCCCGCCATTCGGCGAGCTGATCCTGGGTGGACAACATCGGGTCTTTCTCCGTGCTTACCTCAGCCCGGTGGATGGCCGCCAGTGCCTGCGCGCACTGGCGCAGCAACCGCGACCGGCCCACGGCCCCGCCATCTTTGTCGAGCGCCCGCTGGATACGCCGGACGATGGTCTCGCCTTTGATCTCGTCGCAGATCAAAAACGGATTGCCCAGTGCCGCAGGCGAATCGTCGGCAACCAAAATGTGGGGGACCGGCGCGCCGGCGGCCGCGGCGACGGCCTGGGCGCGGGCTTCGAGCTCCATCCCGGCGTGCACGTCGTCCGGCGGGCCGATGCGCAGGATCAGCGACCGCCGTTCGTCGGACGCAACGGCATCGAATGCCCAGGTGGTTCGGCTGGCGCCACCGGTCAACGTGCGCAGATTGTCGATTGCCACGTCGCCGTGCAGTATCGGGCGCAACACCGCGGGCAGGCTGTCCTGCAGGCTCACTGGTGGCCGAAGTTGAACAGTCGCTGTGCCACCCGCCGGATTTGGATCTCCTCGGCGCCCTCGGTGATCCGGTAGCGGCGGTGGTGGCGGTAGATGTGCTCGAAGGGTTCGTGGCGGCTGTAGCCGAGACCGCCGAAGATCTGCATGGCACGGTCGGCGGCGTCGCAGACCAGCCGGTTCGCGCGATAGTTGGCCATCGACACTTTGTCGGACACCTCCATGTGGTGGTTGCGGTCCAGGTGCCAGGCCGCATATTGCACCAGCAGGCGCACCATCTGGGCTTCGGTCTGCAGCTCGGCCAACGGCCACTGCACGGCCTGGTTGACCGCCAGCGGCTTGCCGAACACGTTGCGTTCGCCGGCGTATTCGGCGGCACGATCGATGCAGTATTGCGCTGCACCCAGACTGCTGGCCGCTTGTCGAATTCGGTTCTCGTGCAGGAATGTTTGCGCAACCTCCAGTCCGCGATCCACTTCGCCGAGTACCGCGTCAGCGCCCACCCGGACATCGTTGAGTTCGACTTCGCCGTGGTCGGTGGGCATGTTGAACGTCCACCAGTAATACGGGACAGTGAAGCCGGGCGCGTTGGTGGGTACCAGGAACGCGGTGATGCCGCTGGCCTGTCCCTGCTCGCCGGATGTGCGGGCGAAGACCAAGTCGTGGGTGGCACGGTGGACGCCGGTGTTGAACCGCTTGGAACCGTTGATCACCCAGTCATCGCTGTCGGGTTTGGCATGTGTTTCCAGCCAGGTCGCATCCGACCCGTGGGCCGGTTCGGTGAGTCCGAACGCCATCGAGCGTTCGCCGGTGATCAACGCCTCCGACCACAGCGCACGCTGCGCATCGGTGCCGAAGCGTTCCATCATGATCACCTGCGGAAAGTTGCCAACGATCGAGGACTCGTTCTGCAAGTCGTTGTGCAAGCCAAGGCCCTTGTGCGCCAGATGCTCCCGGATCACGGCCATGTCGACGTTAGTGCCGTCGCGGCCACCCAGCGACGACGGCAGCCCGTAACGCAGCCAGCCGGCCTTGTCGGCTCGTCGGCGCATCTCGGAGAGCAGATCCTCCCACTCCCGGGTTGGGATGCCGTCGTTGTCCCAATCGGTGCGGGCGTGCTCCCGACGCTGGTCGAAGTACTGCATGTTCTCGGCTTGCAGTGGGCCAATCTCGCGTTCGATGAACGCATCCATGTCGGCGAGCAGCCCCGGAAGGTGTTCTGGCAAGGTGAAATCCACTTCAATCTCCTTCGGGTCCCGCTACGCTGCCGTACAACGTCTTCTTCCAGATCGTCGACAAGGTTGCGATGGCGTCTTCATCGCTGATCTCGACTCCCAGGCTGCCAGTGCCGGATGGCGTGACAAAAACGGTGGTGAAGTTCTCAAACAACAGGGCGATGGCGGCAGCGGTGTGCTCGGGATTGAGGTCGGCTGCATAGCCGTGCTGTTGAGCGCGGAGCACGGAGGCGGCCACGATGTCCATTCCGAACCGCCGGAATTCGTTCTGGACGGCGGCGAACCGGGGCTGGGTCGCCGCCAGTTGTGCCACTGCGATCATGATGCCGATGTTCTGCTTGAACATGTTCCAATAGCCGGTGACAACCGAGGTGAAGAACGCATCGTCGTCGGGGGAGTCGGGCAGGTCAACGCTCAACCCGGACGGTGTCACGATGTCGTGCAGGAATGACTCCGCCAGGGCAGCAAGGAGGTCTTCCTTGTCGGCGAAGTACCGGTAGAAGACTGCCGCCGACTTTCCGGCCGCCGACGTGATGTCGGCCAGCGTCGTGCCGTGAAAGCCGCGTTCCGCGAACAGCTTGCGGGCAGCCTGCTCGATGGCCGCCCTGGTCTGGCGGCCTTTGGCGGTTAGGGCTGCCGCCGGCATCACGCCCGGATCCGGTCACCGGCGCGCAACAGGGAGCTGGGCAAGTCATGGCCCACAACTGATTTCGCGACTTCGGCAGCGGCGATCGCGGCCTGCAGGTCGATGTCGACGTCGACTCCGCTGTCCCGCAGCAGGTACACCAGGTCCTCGGTGGCGATGTTGCCGGTGGCCCCCGGTGCGAACGGGCAGCCGCCCAGCCCGCCAACCGATGCGTCCAGCCGGGTTACTCCCGAGCTGATCGCGGCATAAGCACTGGCCAACCCGGCGCCGCGGGTGTTGTGGAAATGTCCGCCCAGCGGGAGCTCGCCGATCACCGGACGCAGTTGTGCGATCAGTGAACTCACCCTGCCCGGGGTGGTGGTGCCGATGGTGTCGGCGATGGAAAACCGGTCGACACCGCGGTCGCGCGCTGCGGCGGCGATGTCGAGGACCCGCTGAGGCGGCGTCGGCCCTTCAAACGGGCAATCCCACGCGGTGGCAACGATGACCTCGACGGTGACATCCCTGTCATGCGCGATGGCGACGATCTCGTCGATCTGTTCGGTGGCCTGTGCACTGGTGCGCCCGACGTTGGCCTTGCTGAACGCGTCGCTGGTCGACACCACGTATTCGATCGAGCGCAGACCCGCGGCAGCGGCCCGCTTGGCTCCGTTGGGGCTGGCCACCAGCGCGGAGAACTCGATGTCGGGGTAATCATGCAGGTGGGCGGCAAGCTCGGCGGCGTCGGCCATCGAGGGCACCTTCGACGGGGAGACGAACGCGGTGGCCTCCACCTCGCGCACGCCGGTAACAGCGACGGCTGCCAGCAGCTCCAGCTTGGCCGACAACGGGATTGGCTTTTCGATCTGCAACCCGTCGCGCAGCGACACCTCGCGGATGTCGACGTGCTGTGTCATACCACCTCCTCGGCGGTGAGCTCGTCGAGCTCGTCGGCGGTCTTGCCGAGCAGCCCGATGTAGACGTCGTCGTTGTGTTGTCCGGGCCGCGCTGGACCGGCGTTGCGAACGCTGCCCGGAGATTCCGAGAGCACCGGCACGATCCCCGGTCCCAGAACCGGGCGTGCGAGTCGTTCGTCGTAGTGCTCGACCAGCATGTCGCGCGCCAGCAGCTGCGGGTCGTTGACCACCTCGGCGACGGTGTTGATCGGACCCGCGATCACGCCCGCGGCGCTCAGGGTTTCGATGATCTCGTTGGGCGCTCGCTCGGCAGCCCACGTCCCGATGATCTTGTCGAGCTCGTCTTGGTTGCGGCCGCGGGCACCGTGGGTGGCGAACCGGTCGTCGGTGGCCAGCTCCGGGTGGCCCATCGCCCGGCACAGCCGGACGAACACGGTGTCCTGGTTGGCGGCGATCACCACCCAGGAGTCGTCGGCGCTGCGGTAGATGTTCGACGGCGCGATGCCCTCCAGACGGGTGCCGGACGGACCGCGCACCACACCCCCGACGTCATAATCGGGAATCGTGGATTCCTGTACCGCCAAACATGATTCGGTCAATGCAACGTCGACAACTTGGCCGCGCCCGGTGATGCCGCGGCGGTACAGCGCGGCCAACGCCCCCTGGGCGCCGAACATACCGGCCAGGCTGTCGCCCAGCGACAGCGCCAACCGGGGAGGCGGTCCGCCGGGAAAGCCGTTGAGGTGCCGCAGGCCGCTGGCCGCCTCGGCCACCGAGGCGTAACCGGCTTTGTCCGCGTCGGGGCCAGTCTGCCCATAGCCCGACACCCGAACCAGGATGATTCCCGGGTTGCGTTGGCTGAGCACGTCGTAACCCAGGTTCCATCTCTCCAGGGTGCCGGGACGGAAGTTCTCCACCACGATGTCGGATTTCTCGACCAGATCCAGGAACAGCTCACGGCCGCGCGGCCGGCGCAGGTCCAATGTGATGGCCTTCTTGTTGCGGGCATGCACCGTCCAAAAAACGTGCTGCCCGTCGACCTCGGCCTGCCCCCAGGTCCGCAACGGATCCGGCGCGCCGGGCGGTTCCACCTTGATGACCTCGGCGCCCATGTCGCCGAGCAGTCGGCCGGCGAACGGACCGGCGATCAGCGTGCCGAGTTCGAGCACGCGAACGCCGTCCAGCGGGCCGGCGGATGTCATTGCGTCCCTGCGAAATTGTGCCGCACCAGCCAGTCGGTGACGATCTCGACGGCCTGGCGTAACTTGTCGCGTTGATCCGGGCCGGCGTAGTAGTGGGTGGCGCCGTGAATCTCGTGGATCTCCTTGTCGGGATGGCCGATCGCCTCGAACAGCCGTCGAGTGTGGCTGGGCGTGCAGGCGTCGTCGGCCAGGTTGCCAATCACCAGCGCCGGCACCGCGATGTCGTGTCCGCAGTCCACGCCGTCGCCGTGGGCGTCGTCGTAGCTCCATTGCGAGAGCCAACTGCGCAGGGTGGAGAAGCGGGCCAGCCCGACCGGGCTCATGTTCACCACTTGAGGATCGCCCAGATAGCAGGTTCCCGGTGTGCGTTCGTTCGGATCGACGTGTGGATCCAGCCAGCGCGGGTCGGCCATGGTGCCGTGCACGACGAAGCCAAACTCGTCATCAGGCCGGCCGTCGGCTTTCAGTTCGGCCAGCTTGTCTTTGGCCCAGGCAGTAATGCGGCGGTTACGGCCGATCTGCGCCTGCCGGTAGCGGTCCAGGAATTCCTTGCTGTAAGGCGGTTGGTTGGGGTTGTCCGGGTTGTACAGGTCCAGCTCCGGGTCGCGTTTGGTGGGGTCGGATTCGTCGAGAATCGACGCGTCCAGCCATTCGGTCAGTGTGCCGTGCCTGCTGATGTGCGCGGCCAGCAGCATGATGCCATCGGCGGCGGGCAGATCCAGCGTGGTGAGATCGGGTCCGTCACCCGACGGGCTCGACGTGATGGTCGGGTGCTGGGCCTGCTGCTGGTAGAACACTGACAGCGAACCGCCGCCACTCCAGCCGGCCAGCACCACCTTCTGATAACCCAGCCGGTCCTTGGCGTCCTTGATCGCCGCGCCGAGGTCCTCGACCACCTTCTCCATCAGCAGCGCCGAATCGGTGCCACGAAACCGGCTGTTGCAGTAGATGACGTGGTGACCGGCCCGGGCCAGGGCGTTGATCATCGGCAGGTACGCGCCGCCGCCGATGGGATGCATGAACACCAGCACGGTGTCCGACGGCTTGTCTTTCGGCTTGAGCAGATAGCTCTCCAGCACGGTGATCTCGGCCAGCCCGCCATAGACGTCCCGCACTCCGGAATTGTTCTCGAAGGCAACGAGATAGGGGATGCGTTCGTAGTCGTGTTTCACAGCTTGTGTCATCAATGCTGTCCTAGGTCGTGTGCCAGCACTTCGGCTGACGGGGTGAGGCGGCGGCGGGTATCGACGGCGATCACTTGCCAGTCGACGCGGGAGTGCTCGTCGAATTTGCGGCGGGCCCGGTCTCGTGCCTTCTCCGGTGCGCCGTGGTGAACCCCTTGCGGCGCATGGGTAATCAGGCCCGGTGGCATCGGGATGCCGTAGAGCGAGCCGCCGTGGAAGAAGGCGATCTCGTCATAGTCGACGTTGCGGTGGTACCACGGTGTGCGCTCGGTGCCGGGGACACCTTCGGCGGGCTTGGGCAGGAAGTTCATCACGTAGACGCCGGTGGCCTGCATGAACAGATGCACGGTCGGCGGCAGGTGAACGCTGTCGGAGGTGATCACGTTGTAGTCGGCGATGTTGAACGTGAACGCGAAGTTGTCACCGCGCCACCCTTCAACATCAAGCGGATTATGTTGGTAGAAAAGCGTTGTCGGGCCGCCGTCGTGGATAAGCCGGACCTCGTACTCGTCGCGGCCGGCTGGCCGTGGATCGGCGTCGGACGGGATCGGGTCGGGGATGACCGCCTGGGACGGGTCGAAGGGGAAATGGCGGCCCAGCGACCCCGGCGGCGGGACGCGGAACTCGTCGCTCGCCTCGATCATCAGCAATGTCGATTCACCGTCGGGCACCTGGCGCCAGGTGCATGCCTTGGGGATGTACACCCAGTCGCCCTCGCGGTAGGGCAGCGGGCCGAACTCGGTTTCCAGCAGACCGGTGCCCCGGTGCACAAAGCACAGCAGGTCACCGTCGACGTAACGGGTGTAGAACGGCATCGGCTGGTGCCGGCGGGAGAGCGAGATGCGGCAGTCAGGGTTGGCGAACATCAATAACGGCCCACCGTTGGCATCGGTGGCGTCGCTGGGCTTGAGCTCATTCGACAGCACGTCGACCGGGCGCAGCGGCCCTTCCGATCGATACGCGGTGGGGTCGTGGCGGCGGTACATGTTGGCCGTTCGGCCGGTGAATCCACCGCGACCCAGCTCGTCGTCCTTCAACCCGTCTAGATCAGCATGCAGCCGGCGTGGCGTTTTACCTTTGCGCAGGTGAATAAAGGATTCCATGACGGCTCCAAGATCGCGAACAGCATCCGGTCAAGCAGAAATGAAAGTAATATTACTTTTTGTTCTGCTCCGGCACAAGAGCCTCGGGAGGACGCAGAGTCAACCGAGACTCAAACCACTGCGCAGAAGTGTCGCGCACCGCCCGACACCGCAGAGGCCGTCAGTCCCGTACGCGCAGGACAACTTTTCCTTTGGCGGTGCGACTTTCCAGCGATGCGATCGCGGCGGCGGCCTCGTCGAGCGGGTAGACCACCGGCTCCGGGGGAGCCAGCCGGCCCGAGGCGAGAAGCTGCTCGAGGTCGGCCCACTGCTCGGCCAGCGCGCCGGGGTGGGTGCCCGCCCAGGCGCCCCAGCCGACGCCGACCACGTCAATGTTGTTGAGCAGCAGCCGATTGACTTTCACCGTGGGTATCTCACCGCCGGTGAAGCCGATCACCAGCAGCCGTCCGCCGGGAGCCAGCGAGCGTAACGAGTCGGTGAACCGGTCGCCGCCGACGGGGTCGACCACCATGTCGACCCCGCGGCCGTTCGTCAATTCTTTTGCCGCGTCCTTGAATCCGTCGGCCAGCACGACGTCAGTCGCGCCGGCTGCCCTGGCGATCTCGACCTTGTCTTCGGTGCTGACCACCGCGATGACCCGCGAAGCCCCGAGCACCGGCGCCAGCCGCAGCGTAGCTGTGCCGATCCCGCCGGCGGCCCCGTGCACCAGCACCGTCTCGCCGGACTGCAGCCGGCCGCGGACGGTCAGCGCGAAGTACATCGTCAGGTCGTTGAACAGCAGGCCCGCGCCCGCTGTGAAGCTGACGTTGTCCGGGAGCTTGAACACCCGGTCGGGCGCCAGCACCGCGACTTCGGCCATCCCGCCGGTGAGCATGGTCAGGCCGACAACTCGGTCCCCGGGACGCACATGGGCGTCGTCGGGTGCCGATCGGACCACCCCGGCCACCTCGGCGCCCAGCACGAACGGCGGATCCGGCTTGTACTGGTAGAGGCCGCGGGTGAGGAGCGCATCCGGGAACGCCGCCCCTGCCGCGTGCACCTCGACGACGACGCCGTCGCCGGTCGGTTCGTCGATCTCGCCTACCTCGACAGCTTCGGGACCATCAAGTCGAGTCAACTGTGCTGCGCGCATGCCAGCAGAGCCTACTGGCCGCTCGGACGCCAGCAGCGACGCGCCCGCGGCTCGCGGCGCGGAGGCTAACCTCGCCGTATGGATCCCTTTCCACTTGGTCGTTTTTCGGTCGCCCGCATCGGTTTGGGCGCGATCCAGCTGCCCGGGCCGGGCGCATTCGGGCCGCCGCGGGACCACGATGCAGCCCTGGCTGTGCTGCGCAGGGCTGTCGAACTCGGCGTCAACCACATCGACACCGCTCAGTTCTACGGGCCGAATGTCTCCAACCAGCTGATCCGCGAAGCGCTCTATCCGTACCCGGCAGACCTCGCGTTGGTGAGCAAGGTCGGCGCCCGCCGCGACGATGCCGGCGGCTGGGTGCCGCTGACCGAACCCGCCGACTTCCGCACGGACATCGAGGCCAACCTGCAAACGCTCGGCGTCGATCGGCTGGCGGTCGTCAACCTGAGGCTGATGGACAGCGACCGTCCGGGCGAGCGTTTCGACGAACTCCTGTCGGTGATGATCGATGCCCGTGACGAGGGATTGATCGGCGGCATCGGACTCAGCAATGTCACCCGTGAGCATCTGCTGCAGGCCGTGCAGCACACCGAGATCGCCTGCGTGCAAAACGCTTTCAATCCCGTTGACCGCTCCGCGGCGCCGGTGCTGGACGAGTGCACTACGCGCGGTATCGCCTTTGTCCCGTTCTTCAGCTTGCGGTCGCCGTTTGCGGCGCCGGATCAGGTGCTCGGACATCCAGTGGTGCGGGGGGCCGCTGCGCGGTTGGGTCGCAGCCCGGCCCAGATCGCGTTGGCGTGGGCCCTTGGCATGGCGCCGAATGTGTTGCTGATCCCCGGAACCTCGTCCGTGCAACACCTGGAGGAGAACCTGGCGGTCGCCGACATCGAGCTCGACCCGGACACTCGTGAGCAGCTCAACGCGATCGCCGCTTAGCTGCTGCGGCGCTTGGCGTTTCGTGGACGGGGATGGCGAGCCACCGCCTGCGTCAGCCCGTCGATGATCAATTCGAGTCCAAACGCAAATTCGTCGTCCAGCGGCACCGGAAGACTGTGCGCGACTTTGACGGTGGCGGGGAATTCGTGCGGGTCCAGGTTGTGGAAGACCTGTGCGAGGCCGGCGTCTTCGCGGCGGCCGGTGACCTGGACGGCAAATCCCAAGATGTATCGGGCGAGCGTCGCATAGGATCGCGCCGCGAGCGCGGGCGGGAATCCGTTGTCGAGCATCATCGCGATCAGGCCCTCTCGCACGGCCATCGCGTTGGGCCCGATCGGCACATCTTCAGCCAGTAAGGGCGCGAGATTCCGATGTCGGCGCAGAACGTCAAACATGGCGTAGGCAGCGGTTTTACCCGCCTCCTGCCACGTCATGGCGCTGAGCTCCGCAGTGTCGATCTCGACAGACCCGAATACCAGGTCGACGACGTGGGCGATCAGGTCTGCCCGGCCGGCGAAGTGCCGATACAGCGTGGCGGTCCCGGAATCCAGCCGCTGCGCAAGGGTTCGCATCGACAGCGCATCGGCCCCTTCGTCGTCGACGATCTGCAGGGCTGTCGTGACGATCCGCTCGAGTGGGACGGCCGGGCGGCCAGGGGAGCGTTGACGGCTGACGGTCACAGGTCAAGTATGGCGGCTCTTGACAACAATCACAATAACGGCAACACTGTATCCATTATCTAAGAAGGACGGTTCCCGATGCTGCTACCGCTTGCGCCAGAGCCATTCACGGCTCCCACCGACCGCGACATGTTGCCCTCAGAGCGGCGGAGTTTCGTGCGCACTCATCGCACCTGCGTCTTCGGCTACCGGCGATTGCACGACGGCCCGGCCATGTCGATCGTCTACTACGTGCCCACCGATGACGACGAGCTGCTGGTATCGACGATCGCGGCCCGCGGCAAGTCCCGCGCCGTTGCCCGGGACGGCAAGGTGAGCCTCTGCGTCCTCGACGAACGCTGGCCCTTCGCCTATCTGCAGGTGTATGCCGACGCCGCGGTGGAGCGTGATCGCGACATCGTGGTCGACGTGATGATGGCGGTCGCCGGACGCATGTCGGGCGAGCCGCTCGGTGAAGAAGCCCGTCCGTTCGTCGAAACGATGGCGGCAGAAGAGGATCGGGTGGTCGTGCGCTGCCGGCCATACGAGACCTTTGCCCAGCCGCCGCGGCACCTGCATCGCAACGATCAGGAAGAGCAGATCACCCACTGGGTATCGGCCACCGTGCCGTGGGACGCCCCGGACCCGGTGTGAAAACGGCTATTTCGTGCTGGTCAGGCGGGCAACGCCACGCAGCACGGATCGGCTGAGGGTGTGGCGGATGCGTTGAGCGGGTGACTGCGGGATGGCTTGCGGCGCCGCGCCGAGCTGGGGGAACAGCGCCAAGGCGTTGGTGCGCTCGATCGCTGCGCGGGTTTGGGCGTCGATCGCCGGGTAGGTCTCCAGCCCGGCCGCGAACAGCTTTCCGGCGGTAGTCGGGGCGAACGGAAAATCGGATCCGAAGGTGATGTGACCCGGTTTGGCGAAGGCCAGCAGGGTGGGCAACGCCGCTGCGCTGGAGGACAGCGCGGTGTCGAAGTAGAAGCCGGCGAAGTCGTCGAGGACATCGGCCCAGCTGCGGCCGGTGTCGGCGGTGATGGCCACGGCCATCCGGTGACTGGCATACGGCACGAACCCGCCGGCGTGGCTCAGAATGAACCGGATCTTCGGATAGCGAATACGAATGCCGTTGCGCACCAGCAAGTATGCGGCCCGGGTGGTGTCGAGCAGAAAGTCCGCCGCGAACGGTGGCACACCGGGCACGGTCGGCCCGGGTAGCTGGCCGGGGTGGATGAACACGACAGCCGCGCGATCGTTGAGCGCGGCGAACAGCGCGTCCTGCCCGTCTTCGCCGAGATACGTGCCGGCGTTGTTGGCCAGCAGCACGACACCGTCGGCCTTCAGGTCGTCCAGCGCCCGAACCGTTTCCGCGATGGTGGTGTCCATATGCGGCATCGGCACCGTGGCGAAAAAACCGAACCGGTCGGGTTGCGCCGCTGCCAGTGCGGCGGTGTAGTCGTTGACGTCGCGCGCGAGCGCGGCCGCGTCGGCCGGGTTCGGCAGAAATGCCGTGCCCGGGGTCGACACCGAGACGATCGCGGTACCGACGTCGAGCTCCGCCATCGCCTGCAATGACCCAGCGACGCTCCAGTCCGGGAGCGTCCGGCCGCCGGCTTCGCCTAATCCGGCTTTCTGCAGGGCCTTTCGATAGTCGGGTGGGATCAGGTGGTGGTGGGTGTCGATCCGCAGCATGGTCGCCTTCTTGAGTTAATCGTCGGGGATGCCGGCGTGGGCCAGCTCCGGGACGGTATCTTCCTGATACAGCAGCGACTGCGCTGCTGTCCTGAACTGGCCGAGTTTGTCGATGATGGTCTGTCCCTCCGGGGTGTGGCCCCAGATGCTGATGCCTTGGTGTGTGGTCGGTTCCCACGTCTTCTCGTCCACGATGATGGGGTTCCAGCCGACTTCCCATTCGAAGCCCGAGGGTGTCATCGCGTAGTAGGACAGTTCTCTGTCGTTGGTGTGCTGCCCGACTCCCAGCGCCATGTGGAAGCCGAGCTGCTTCACCCGCTGGTAGGACGCCGTCATGTCGTCGAGTTCGGCGACCTGGACGTTGAGATGCTGAACGCGGGTGCGGATCGGGTTGATCGGCAATCGGTTAACCGCAGCAATCGCCACCGAGTGATGCCGCTGGTTGACCCGCAGGAAGCGGATTTTGAACTTCAGGCCGCTGATCGTCTCGTCGATGTAATCGCTGAGCCGCGCATCGAACACGGTGTCGTAATACCCGTGTATCTGCTGCGGCTTCTTTGAGGTGACCGCGACATGGCCGATGCCGGCCTCGCCGGTGACGAAGCCGCCGCGCACCGCCATGTCCGGCGGCGTACCGGCGCGACGGGCGCGGGTGAAGATTTCCTGCACCAGGCCGTTGGGGCCGGGGAACCGTATCAGGCGCTCGACGCCGCGCAGCGCGGCTTCCTCCGCAGTGCCCTGGTCGACGGGCACGCCGTGCCCGGTGACCCGGCTGACGATCTCGTCGAAGGTGCGGTGGTCGTCGATCTGCCAGCCGAGGGTGGTGACGTCCTCGGCCGGACCGCGCTGCAGCAGGAATCGGCATTCGTTGTCGTCGAGGCGAAATCGGACGACGTCACGCAACGTCTCGTCGAGATGCATGCCGATCGCGTCGCGACCGAAACGGAGCCAGTCGGCAAACCTATCGGTCTCGATGACGACGTAGCCGAGGTGAACGTGGCCGAAGATGTTCATCGATCGAAAACCGAAGGTGTGCTGAGGAAGTCAGTGGCAAGCTGGTTGAACAGGCCGGCACGCTCCCACTGCATCCAATGGCCGGTGCGCGAGGTCATCACCAATTCGGCGTTGGGCATCAGATTCACCAGCATCGGACCGCCGGCCGGGCGGTTGACCTTGTCGTCCCGTCCCCATAACACCAACGTGGGTGTCTGCAGCTGCTTGAGTCGGCTGTCGCGGGTGAGGTCCATCCGCCATAGCGTGCGCAGGGCCATCGGACCGGACGGGCGGCGCAGTGGCGGATCAGCGATCACCTCGGGATCGATGGAGGCTCGGTAACGCAGGTCGATCAGGTCATCGGGAACCGAAGCACCCTCGTAGACAAGGTAATTGCGGATGAAGTTTTCCAGTTTGTGGCGGCTGGGGCCTTCGCCGCTATAGTACGAAAGCAGGCTTTTCAGGCCGGCCGTCGGGGCGGCGCGGGTGGTCCCGATTCCGCCGGGACCCATCAGCACGAGCTTGCCGACCCGGTGCGGCGCGTCCAGCGCCAACCGCAGCGCTGCCGCACCGCCGTACGAGTTGCCGATCAAATGGGCTGTGGTGAGACCGAGTTCGTCGAGCAGCGCACGGATCGTGTCGGCGAGGTAGCCGAATGGATCCGACTGGTCGACACCTTTGGCCGAGCGGCCATAGCCGGGCATGTCGGGGACGATCACGCGAAATCGCTGTGCGAGCGCGTCGATGTTGCGCGAGTAGTTTGACACCCCGGAAGCGCCCGGCCCGCCGCCGTGCAGCATCACTATGGCTGAGCCGCTGCCGGTTTCGGCCACGAAGATAGGTTTACCGGCGACGGTGATGGTGTGCTCGGCCAGGTGGGTGGTGGTCACGCGGTAGCCTCAGTTCTAGTCTCGGTGGAAAACACGTAGCCGGCGGGCGGTGAAGGCAATGGCTGACCGGATCCGGCTGCGGCATAGATGAATCCGTCAGGGCGCAGTACCGCGGCGGTGGCTTTTTTCCGCCGCAGCCAGACGACGAGCTCCGGTTCGTTGACTGCGATGGCCGGAACACCCAGCTTCGCCCAGTTTTCGCTGCCGGTCGGTGGCAGCCCGATGTGGACGATGGCCCACTGCCCGCTGAGAACGTCGTCAAGGCGAACGCGGGCGCCGTTGGCATCCGTCACCCACGGTTGCGGGATCTGCCAACCGGCGGCACGATGACCGCCGGCGTCAAAAAATCCTTCCTGGTAGCGCGCGTCGGGAATCCACGTTATCCGTTGCAGGCGGTCATCCAGACTGTGCATGCGGGTCAACGTGCGCAGCACGTGGTTGCGCAGGAAGGCGATCGCGGGACGGCGTTCGGTGATGATCCGGCCGGCGAAGCACGCGCGGCGGGTGACCTCGGTGACGTGTGGCTGACGTTCGGCTTGGTAGGAGTCGAGTAGCGATTCGGGCGCTTGCCCCTTGAGGACGGCGGCGAGCTTCCAGCACAGGTTCGCGACGTCGCGAATCCCGGCCGACATGCCCTGCCCGATCCACGGCGGCATGGCGTGCGCGGCATCGCCGGCCAGAAAGACTCGGTCCGCCCGCCATCGTTCGGCAACGCGGACGTGATGGCTGTAAATGACGGCCCGCAGGATCTTGACGTTCTCACGGGTGATGCCCTGATCGCGCAACACCTTCCAGATCGCCTCTTCGCGCACCAGCTCCTGCTCGTTTTCGGTTGCGCGGGCAGGGTATTCCCAGCGATGGTGGCCGAGCGGTGTCGGACAGTCGACGGTCGGGCGGACCGGATTGCAGTGGAACCGCAGCCGGTCGTGGGCATCCCATTCCTTGAGCACCTCGGTGTCGATGACGACCCACCGCTCGGTATACGTGCGCCCGGCGTAACCGATACCCAGCTGACCCCGCGTCGGTGACGAACCGCCGTCGGCGGCGATCACATACGAGGCGTGGACCCGCTTGAAAGTGTCGGTGCGCAGGTCGGCCAACATCAACTCGACCTCGTCGCCCTTGGGCACTACTCGCAGGCATTCGTGTTCCAATAGCACATCGACGCTGGCGAACCGCTGTACACCTTCGCGCAACACGTGGTCGACCGCGGGCTGATACAGGAACTGCTGGGGCGGATGTCCGGAGCCGCGTGAGCTGATCTTCAGGTCGATGAACGGCACGCCGTTGGCGTCGACGAAATTCAGCGGGCGGTCGGACAGCATGTCCTGCTGCAAGCGGTCCGCTAGACCGACGGACTGCCATATCCGCATCACTTCCTCGTCGGTGGAGATCGCCCTGGCCCGTCCGTAAACATCCGGATCACGTTCGATCACAAGCACTTTCAGGCCGAGTTGGCCCAGCAGGTTGGCGGCGGTTGCGCCGGTCGGGCCATAGCCGATCACCGCCACGTCATAGGTATCGGAAGTGGGCACGGTTGTCTCTCATCGCCGAGGGGACTTGTTCTGTAGTGATCACTACGGTAATGTAGCGATCACTACAGAGTCAAGTCCCTAATCGAGGAGATACGCCAGATGACGGCAAAGAAAGGGCCGGCGCGACGTAGGCGCGCCGACGGTGAGCTGTCGCGTGAACGCATTCTCGATGCCGCCACCGAGATCGCCGCCGAGCGCGGCTATGAGGGCACCAGCATCGCGCTGGTCAGCGACAAGTGCGGCCTGCCGGCCAGTTCCATCTACTGGCATTTCCAAAACAAGGATGACCTGATCGCAGCGGTGATCGAGCGCAGCTTCGCCGACTGGCTCAAGGCCTGGCAAGTGCCCGATGAGGGAACCGCACGCGATCGTCTGGTGGGCTTGGCGATGCAGATCGCGAAAGCTCTGCTGGACTCGCCCGACTTCATCCGGCTTGGATTGATGTTGGCGCTGGAACGCCGTCCGGTCGAGCCGCGGGCGCGGGCGAAGTTCATCCAGGTCCGAGCGCAGACCTTCGACGAGCTGGCCAACTCGGTACGGGAATTACCGGTCCGGCTCACCGACGCGCAGATTCACCAATTGGTCACCTACGCGATGGCCGGCGCCGATGGATTGTTTATCGCCAAGGAGATCAACGGCGACGCGGTGGACCTCGTCGGTCTGTTCGAGTTGCATGCTCAAGCGCTGTACGACACCGCACTGCGCCTGGTATCCGAGGGCGTCGGCCAATGATGCCGGACCCCACCTGGCCGGTGGCCGTCATCGGCTCGGGAGACGTCGGCTCCGACCTGATCACCAAGATCCGGCGCGGCGGTGGTCCGCTGACGGTAGCCGCCACAGAAGGCGTCGATACTTGCGACATCCGAATCGTTTTCGACACCTCCGCAGCCAATGCCGACCGCGACAACCGGGCCGAGCTGGCCCACGCCGGTGCCCGGGTCGCCTGATACCAGATTTATACCACTGGCTGCGGCTACGCGGGAATCAGCTTGAGCGGCAGACGTTCATGGCGGTGGATGATGTTGTTGATCGCCCACGTCGGTGAACCGGTGACTTCGATGCGGTCGACCCGTTGGGTGAGCGCGCGCAGCATCGCCGTTGTTTCCAGTCTCGCCAAGCTCTGACCGGCGCACGCGTGAGCACCCTGGCCGAAGCCGATCTGCCGGCCGGCGTCACGGCGGATGTCGAAGACCGCTGGTTTTTCCCACTCACGTTCGTCGCGGTTGGCCGAGGCATACATCACCAGGACGCGCGCGCCGGATGGGATCAGCAGACCGGCAATTTCGGCCTGCCGGCCCACGAGGCGCGCGAATGCGCGCAATGGTGGCTCGTAGCGGACCACTTCGTTGATCGCGTTCGCCATCAGCGTCGGCTCGTCCTTGAGTAGCTGCCACTGCTCAGGGTGGCCGGCGAACAAGTACAACGCATTCGAGATGGCGCTCATCGTGGTGTCGATCGACGGCGCGAGATAGTCGACCATCAGCGCCGGACATTCGGCGTGCGACAGCTTGCCCTCGTCGGCGGCGATGAGCAGTTCATGTGCCATGCTGCCGTCGAGAAAGGTGCGCTTGCGCACGACGCGGCGGGCAAAGCGAAGCATTCGCAACGCTCGGGGAACGGCCTTGATTGCTTGCCAGTTGACCGGGCCGAGGATGTCGAAAGTGGCTCCACCCCAATCGATGAGGTGGTCGCGCTGATCCTGGGGCCAACCGATGAGGTCCGGCACCACGCCCAACGGCAGGGCGGCGGCAAGGTCGTTGACGCCGTCGATCTCGCCTTTGGTGACGGCGGCGTCGACGACAGCCGCCGCTGTCGCGTCCACGCGGTCGCTGATCGCACGCAGCGCACGCGGCATGAGCCGGTGCGCGAGGAGCTTGCGTCGCTGATCGTGTTCGGCCCCGTCGCTGTTGAGCGTCGTGCCGCGGGACATGCGGTTGGCGATCGGATTGAGTGCGACACCTCTTCCCGACACGAAGGTCTTGTCATCAAGCAACACGGCCTTGCACTCGGCGTAGCGGGGCAGCGCGTACACCTTCTGTTTGGTCAACCACACCACCGGACCAAGGTCGCGCAGCAACTGGTAGTGCGGATAGGGGTCGACGATGGCATCGACGGAGTAGACATCGGGCTTGTAGCCGGGCGCACCAGCCGGGTTCACGCATACCTCACCGTGTTGCGTTGGCTGCCAAGGTTTACGGTGCCGTCGTCGGTGGCGATCACGGCCTCTACGACGTCACCGTCCTGCAGGTACTTGGGGTTGCCGGCCTGTCGTTTGAAGAAAGCCTTCCACTTCACTGCCGGTGGCAGCAGCGAGCCGATGATTTCGACCGGCTTGGGTGGTGCGCTCAGCGCCGTGCCGACCGGGGTTCCGGTCAGGATCAAATCGCCGGTGGCCAGGTCCTGGAACCGGGCCAGCGACTGCAGCGCCTGCACCGGGCGATACAACATGTCGCCCTCAACCAGCATGTCTTGCCGCACTTCACCGTTCACCCGCAGGCGGAGCCGAAGATCGCCGAGGCGCTTGAGCTCGTCAGCGGTGACCAGCACCAACGCGGGGCCCACGGGTGTGAACGTCGGATATGACTTCGCCTCGTAGAACTGAGTTTGCGGCAGCTGGACATCGCGGGCCGAAACATCGTTGGTGACCACCAAGCCGGCGACGAAGTCGGACAGGTTCGACTCCGAAATGTTCGTTCCGACCGGAATCTCGCTGCCGATGACCAGGCCGATCTCGACCTCGTAGTCCAGGAACCGGACATGAGTCGGTTTGACGATGTGATCGAACGGTCCGGTGATCGACGCGGACGACTTGCGGAAGAACGTCAGTGGGATGTTCTTCGGATCCATACCGGCGTCCTTGACATGCGAGGCGTAGTTGGTCATCTGCGCCACTACTCGGCACGGCTTCGTCACGGGTGAGACCAACTGAAGGGTGTCGACGGGGACCGTCTCAGTGCTGTGGGTGGCGGTCTCGACGGCGCCGCGATCGGTCAGCAACTCAGCAGTGGTCGTTGCGCCGGTGGTGATCTTGGCTGCACCGTTGGGGGTTTTGACCCACCAGGCATCGGCAGTGCGGAGGACAGCGATGGTCATGACTTGGCTACTTTCATGAGGCCGATCAGGCGGCGGACATCGAATTCGTTGTCGCCGCGAAGACCGCTGAGCATCGACTGCGCTTCGTGACGAATGAGTTTGGGGCTGATGCCGAGGAAGTCGTTGGTAGCCCGGGGGCCCCACTGGGCCAGCCCGGTGGCGGTGAGCGGCGCCCAACCCGGTTCGAGCGTGCAGTCGAACATGTCGCCGTCCGCGAAGTGCTCGACGAGCAAGCCATCCGGGTCGCGCCAGTAGTCGAAGATCTGGCTACCTTGGATGTGACGGCCGATTCCCCAAGACCTTTGGTAACCATGGCCTTTGAGGTACTCGCCGCCGGCGGCCAGCGCGTCCAGGTCGCACACCTGGTAGGCCGAATGCACGTAGCGGTTCGTTGGACCCAGCGCGATCGCGAGGGTGTGGTGGTCGGCCGGGGTCGTCCCGCGGTCGCAGCGGATGAAGCTCATTGTCGGTCCGCGTTCGCGCTGGCCGGGGAAGAACATGAAGTCGCTGACGATCATGCCGAGGTTGTCGAGGTACCAGTTCAGCGCAGCACGGTATTTACTGCTTTGCACCACGACGTGGCCGAGTCGCTGGACTGTGGCGGGAACCCGTGGCGGCCGTTGGGTGGCGTTGATGCGACGAAGGTCGTCGCCGAAGTTGAACGTGTGCGGCGTCTGCGCGGGTAGCACGTCGAGCTGGTGGGTGCCTGCCACAATGTGCACCGGGATACCGCTGGGATCAACCAGATCGATGGTCAGCCCGCCGATCGCTTCTGGCAGCGGGCGGGTTCGCGCACCGGTCGCCTTCTGCATCCGCAGCAGGTCCGCCTCGTCCTGCGCGGTGAACGCCACACCGCGAAACCGGGTTGTTGCGCCGCGGCGGATGAACATGCACGGCGCACCAGGGTCAGTGCCGCGCAGTTGCAATTCACTATCGGTACGGAGCACGGTTGTGAAACCGAAGGCCTGCGCGAACGCCTCGGCCCGGGCCAGGTCGGGCTTCTCGAATTCCAGCCAGGCGATGTCATACACCTTGATCACCGGGTTGCGTGATCGCCCCGGATGCTCGCCTTTTTTCGGGCCGTGTTCGCTGTGCAGGTCTTGGTGTGTCGTCTTGGTCATGGGTGTTGCCTCAGCTGGTGGAGTCGACGAGATGGCGGTGCGCGATGCGGGTCAGACACGATGGTGCAGCCCCGCGGATGCGGTCGAGGATGGTGCCGGGTTGGTCGGGGACCGCGTCGCCGCGCCAGGCGACGTGATGGTCGGGGCGGATTAATACCAGATCGCGCTCATACAGCGTGTGGGCTCGATGGTCGCGGATATCCACTATCTTCAAGGGGATTCCGCGGTCGGCGGCAGCAGCAGCCATGGAGCCGACGTCAAGGTCGACGAACCGCAGCAGGGTGAAGCCGAGCCCGAACAGGTCGAAGATCGCCTGGCCGTTCTCGAGGAAAAGACTGGGCGGACGCGCCCCCGGCCGTGTGCCCGGTGTGTAATCGGCCATCTGATCGGCTGAAATCACCTTGGGTTCATTACAGACGACTGGAGAGTTGTCGTATCGGTATCCGAATTCGATTCCGTCAGCCTCGTTTTCGAGATTCCCCAGATCGAGGATCTCCCGGCCCAGGCGTCGGCGGCTGCGTTGGCCGTTCCAGCCCTCGCTGTGAATGGTCTTGCGGTACGCCGTTTTGATCGCCAGGCGCACTAGCGTGTGTCGTGCGGACGCTGCGCGGTTGCGCATTGCCACGGGGCGCCGCTCGGCTTCATAGGCTTCCAGCAGGCGATGATCTGCCCAGCCCTGCACGATGGCGGCGAGCATCCAGCCCAGGCCGACGGCATCACCCACGCCGGTGTTCATGCCGTAGCCGCCGGCCGGCACCACCTGGTGCGCGGAGTCGCCGGCCAACCACACCCGGCCGCACCCGTAGCTGTCGGCAAGCGACAGTCGCGGCCGCCACGCGTTGGCGCAGACGATGTCGCAGTCGAACTCGATCCCCAACTTCGCGAACAGAAACTGCTTGGGGTCGATCGCGTCCGTGTCGGTGCCGGCTCCAAGCAGGCTGTGCAGTGTCCAGGTATCGCGGTCGTTCTGCGAGATCAGCGTCCATCCCTCGGGTGATTGGGTGTGCCAGGCAGTGCCGAACCGCTCGAATAGTTTCCGGTTGGGCGAGGTGAAATGGACGAGGTAAACCCGGCCATCCGTGGGTGTTTCGCGGTCGTCGAGATAGGCCCGGATCAGTGCCGGCAGGAGTCGGCCGAGGCCGAGTTCGCGCACCGCAAGGCGACGGAGGTCGATGTCATCGAGGCCGATGCCCAGTCCCGCGCGCACGACGCTTCCCGCGCCGTCGCAACCGGCCAGGAATTGGGCCTGGACCGAGCGGGTCTCTCCGGTTGCCGAGCACCGGATCACCGCGTCGACGCTGTCGGCGTCTTGTGCGAAAGTGTCCAGCGCCCAGCCGAATCGGATGTCAATCTGCGGGTTACGGGATTTCAGAACTTCCTTGAGTGCCGGCTCGAGCAACGCCTGCGACACCCGCATCGCCGGCTCGCGCGCCGTCGTGCCGTCGTTGCGCTCGCGAATGATCGCCCGTCGCTGTGCGACGGTGGGATACCGAAAGCGTGCCAGCTCCCACCCGCTGAGGTTGGTTACCCACGACACGTCGAACGGATGATCCTCGGGGACCGCGACTTTGCGCAACTCGTCCGCCACCCCGAGGTGGCGAAACAATTCCATGCTGCGGCCATTGGTGATGTCCATCTTTGGGTGCGTGGTCGTCGACGGATTGCGTTCCACCAACATCGCGGCCACACCGTGCCGTGCCAGCGTCAAAGCGAGCGTGAGTCCAACTGGGCCGCCCCCGGCGATCAACACCGGCACCTGCTCGGGGATCAACTCCGGCTGGCTGTGGCTCACGGTGCTCATCGATGCCCTTCCCGGCGTGCTGGGTAGTTAGGCTTATTGAACACTACTGTTCAAAAAAGATCAACTAAGACTTCTACGCTACACTATTGGGACCCATAGAACATAGGTGCGCTCTACGTCGGAGGCAGGGCGCATCGACCGGAGGGCAGAGGCATGACGACACCAACGGATCGGCGGATCAACGCTGCCGCGGTGCGCCTGTTCACCGCGAAAGGGACGACTCAGCTCACGGTCAGCGAGTTGGCCCAGGAGGCTAACGTGGCCCGGGGGACGCTTTACCGCAATGTCGGATCGGTCGAGGATCTGTTCGATCGCATCGTCGCCGAGGTCAGCGCGGACTTGCATCGGCGAGTGGCGGCAACTTTTGCCGGTATCGATGATCCAGCGGCGCGGCTAGCGACCGGAGTACGCCTGTGGGTCCGGTACGCCCACGAGGACCCGACGATGGGTCGCTTCGCCGTCAGATTCGGCCTGACCGAGGAATCACTGCGGGCGGTGATAACCGGACCGCCGATGCAAGACATCAACGACGGCATCGCGGCCGGCAGATACGACATCGGCACAGCCAGCGTCGACAGCATTGCCTCGCTAGCCCTCGGCGCCACTGTAAGCGCAATGTGGATGGTGCTCGAAGGCCACCAGACATGGCGTGACGCTGGAACCTCAACGGCCGAACTCCTGCTGCGTGCGATGGGAATCGATCCCGCCGAAGCTAACGAAATCTGCATGACCGACCTGCCAGATCTACCTACTGCATGAGAGCGTGGGATCCCGGGCGCAGTTCTCTGCAAGCCGTTGTTACCAGGCCACAATTGTTGTGTCCGGCCCACATTGCAGGCCGAGGCGCTCTCCAAGTCGGCACGCACCCGTGGCCTTCGAACTCGGGGAGCGAGATCGCGATTCGCACATTCTTGGTCTCTGCCCGGACTGCCAAACGCCGAATTCAGGTTAGCGCAGTCGTTTGCTACTTTCGCCGCCGCGGGCGGGCTGCGGAAGTACTCTGAGCCGGTTACGGGTGTGTCCTGGTCGGGGCAGCACTGCTGATTCGACAGGTGACCCAGCTTGCGGAAATTGAAGGAAAGATGTCAGAAGCAACCCGGCCTATGGAGTTTCACGCGGCGCCGCAGGGACCGCCGCAGGAATTCGACGCGTTCTTGTCGTATACCCACCGAGATCGCCCGGTGGTCAGCGGTATTCAGAAGGGGCTGCACCATATCGGGCGGCGATTGGGCCAGTTGCGGGCGTTGCGGGTATTTCGTGATGACACCGACTTAACGGCCAGCCCGGACTTATGGGGACGTATCACCGATGCGCTGGACAAGTCCCGGTTCTTCATTGTGACGCTTTCGCCTGGGGCGGCGGGCTCGTACTGGGTCAACGAGGAAATCAGCTACTGGCTGCAGCACCGGGGTATTGGCCAATTGATGATGGTGCAGGGCAGCGGGCAGCTGGTGTGGGACAAGGCCAATGCGTGTTTTGATCCGGGGTTGTCGAATGCTGCGCCGCCCGCGTTGACGACGCCGGGGGTGTTGCCGGTTGAGCCGCTGTATATCGATGTCAGTTCCGATGCGCCGTGGGATTACCGCGCGCCGGTGTTTCGGGAGAAGGTCACTGCGCTGGCCGCCCCGATTCATGGCAAGCCCAAAGACCAACTCGCCAGCGATGATCTGCGTGAGCAACGCCGCTTCCGCCGACTGCGCGCCGCGGCAATCTCCGGCCTGGTAATACTGACCATCGCCGCGGTCGTAGCAGCCATCGTCGCCGTCGGGCAGCGGCAGGAAGCTCTCCGTCAGAGAAACGCCGCCATCGCCCTGTCGCTGACCTCGCAGGGAGATGCCATGCTCGCCGGCGCCCAAGGCGGAGGCGATGTGCGAGCCATCCAGCAGATCCTCGCCGCGCCTCGAGTCTCCCCGAGTGCCGACATCGGTGCCCTGTTCACCGCCGTGGTCGCGCGACGGGACGTTGCCAAGATCGTTCAGACAGCGGTACCGGTCCACACGTTGGCAGTCAGCCCCGACGGGCACCGCTTCGTTTCCGGCGGCGAGGACAATGTGCTGCGATTGTGGGACGCCGCCACCGGCCAGCCCGTCGGGCAGCCGTTTAGCGGCCACACCGGCGCGGTGAACAGCATCGCGTTTAGCCCTGACGGGCATCGCATCGTTTCCGGCAGCCAAGATAAGACGCTGCGGTTGTGGGATGCCGCCACCGGCCAGCCCGTCGGGCAGCCGTTTAGCGGCCACACCGGCGCGGTGAACAGCGTGGCGTTTAGCCCTGACGGGCATCGCATCGTTTCCGGCAGCCAAGATAAGACGCTGCGGTTGTGGGATGCCGCCACCGGCCAGCCCGTCGGGCAACCGCTGATCGGCCACCAGGGCCCGGTCTATGGCGTGGCGTTCAGCCCCGATGGGCGTCGTATCGCGTCCGGCAGCGACGACGGCATGGTGGCGTTATGGAACGCCGACACCGGTCGACCGATCGCGGGACTGGCCGGACACAAGAGCTCGGTGCAGAGTGTGGCGTTTAGCCCTGACGGGCGCCGCATTGTCTCCAGCAGTGCCGACCTCACGGTGCGGCTGTGGGACGCCGACACCGGTCAACCGATCGGTGCACCGCTCACCGGCCACACCGCAGCGGTATTCTCTGCGGCCTTCAGTCCTGACGGGCAGCGCGTCGTCTCCGGCGGTGCCGACCGCACGGTGCGGGTGTGGGACGCCAACAGCGGCCAACCGATCGAGCCTCCGCTGACCGGCCACACGAACACGGTGTGGAAAGTGGCGTTCAGCCCCGATGGGCAGCGCATTTACTCCAGCAGCGACGACACCACGGTGCGCGCCTGGGACGCCAACGCCGTCGCGCCGCTCAAGGGTCACACGGGTGCGGTGTTGAGCGTGGCATACAGCCCCGACGGCCATCGCATCGTGTCCGGCAGTGACGACGGTTCACTTCGGTTGTGGGACCCCGCTACTGGTCAACCGGTCGGGCCGCCACTCGTTGGCTCGGATGCTCAGGTGTTCAGCGTCGCGTTTAATCCCGACGGACGCCGCATCGTCTCCGGCAACTCCGACGGCTCGCTTCGGCTGTGGGACGCCGACACCGGTCTACCGATCGGGCAGCCCCTTATCGGCCACACCTTTGTGGTGAGAAGCGTCGCGTTCAGCCCCGATGGGCATCGGATCGTCTCCGGCAGTTGGGATGGCACGATCCGGTTGTGGGACGCCGACACCGGCAAGCCGATCGGCTCGCCGCTGAAAGACCCGCAGGGCGAGGTGCAGAGTGTGGCGTTCAGCCCCGACGGGCACCGCATCGTTTCCGGCGACGACGAGGCGGTGCGGTTGTGGGACGCCGACACCGGTCAGCCCATCGGCAAGCCGCTTCCCAGCCCCAACAACGTGGTGTGGGCGGTGGCGTTCAGTCCCGACGGGCGCCGCATCGTTTCCGGCGGCAACGATGACACGCTGCGGTTGTGGGACGCGGACACCGGCCAGCCTATCGGCAAGCCGTTCACCGGACACACTGCCGCGGTGCTCAACGTGGCGTTCAGCCGCGACGGGCGCCGCATCGCTTCCGGCAGCATGGACTACACGGTGCGTTTGTGGGATGCCGACACCGGCAAGCACATCGGTGAACCGCTTACCGGTCACCAACAGCAGGTCAATAGTGTGGCGTTCAGCCCGGACGGGAGTCGCATCGTCTCTGCCAGCAGCGACCAGACGCTGTTGTTGTGGCCGGCGCCAGCGCAAACGGCGTGGCAAAACGTGTTGTGCGACAAGCTCACGTCCAACATGAGCCACCAGCAGTGGAACGACTGGGTGTCACCGAGCATCGACTACGTCCAGGTGTGTCCCGGGCTGCCCATCGCACCAGACCACCGCAATTGAAATCTGGTCGCTATTTGAGCTCAGATGACGACAGACCCAGCAGGCGGCGGGCGACGACCAGCTGCTGAATCTGCTGGGTGCCCTCGAAGATGTCCATGATCTTCGAATCGCGGGCCCATTTTTCCAGCAGCGCTTCCTCGGAATAGCCTGCGGTGCCGGCCAATTCAACTGCCTTGAGGGTGATGTCGCTGCCCACCCGGCCGGCCTTGGCCTTGGCCATCGAGGCTTCTTTGGAGTTGGGAATCTTGTTGTCGGCCTGCCACGCCGCGCGCAGCGTCAGCTGGTAGGCGGCCTCCCAGTCGGCTTCCATCCGCAGGAACTCGGCGGCGGCGGCGCTCTGCGCGTGCGACGGCTTGTCGTAGGAGATCTGCACGCCGGCGTTGGTCAGGATCTTGCGCAGCTCTTCCAGTGTGGCGCGGGCGATTCCGACGGCCATCGCCGCCACGACCGGCCGGGTGTTGTCGAAGGTTTCCATCACCCCGGCGAATCCCTTGCCGGGTTCGATGTCGGGGTTGCCCAGCAGATTGTCTTTCGGGATGCGGGCGTTGTCGAACCGGATGACGGCCGTGTCGGAACCCTTGATTCCGAGCTTGTTCTCCAGCCGCTCGACGGTCACGCCGGGGTGTTCGCGCGGCACGATGAACGACTTGATCGCCGGGCGGCCCTTGGACTTGTCCAGCGTCGCCCACACGACGATGTGCGTGGCTCGCGAACCCGCGGTGACGAAGATCTTCTCGCCGTTGATCACGTACTCGTCGCCGTCCAGCTTGGCGGTGGTGGACACCGCCGCCGAATCGGACCCGAATCCTGGCTCGGTGATCGCCATCGCCGCCCAGACCTTGCCCAGGCGCTGCAACTGTTCGTCGTTGGCCACAGCAGACACTGCAGCGTTGCCCAGGCCTTGATAGGGGATCGACAGCAGCATCGCCGCATCGCCCCAACTGGCTTCCAGGGCTTGCAGCACTGCCGCCATGTTGGCGCCATTGCGGTTTTCTTCGGTGCTTTCGCTGGTGCGAAGCCCGCCGGCTCCGGCCATGTCCAAGGTGTTCGATTCGGCGGCGCCGGCGAACAACTCGGCCAGCGTGTCGAGCTCGACCGGGTAGGCGTGTTCTTTGAGGTCGTACTTGCGGGCGATCGGACGCATCATCTCCGCGGCGCCCTGGTGCGCCTTGTCGATCACCGCGTGCATCTTGCGGGGCAGTTCCAGATTGATTGCCATGATTGGTCTTTCGGTTCGAACTGGATAACGACTTAGATAACTACGACACCCTCGGCGACGCCGATAGCCCGCAGATCGCGGTACCAGCGCTCGACCGGGTGCTCCTTGGTGTAACCGTGGCCGCCGAGCAGTTGCACGCCGTCCAGGCCGATCTGCATGCCCTTGTCGGCGCCGAGCCGCTTGGCCAGCGCCGCTTCGCGGACGAATGGCAGGCCCTGTTCGGCGCGGGCCGCGCCGCGCCAGGTGATCAATCGCAGCCCGTCGAGTTCGATGGCGATGTTGGCGCACATGAACGCAACCGACTGCCGGCGGGCGATCGGCTCGCCGAAGGCTTCGCGTTCCTTCACGTAGGGGACCACGTAGTCGAGCACCGCGTGCGACGTCCCCACCGCCAGCGCCGACCAGCCCAGCCGGGACAGTGCGATGGCCTCGGAATAGTCGTCGTCGCCGGCCTCGTCCTCACCCAGCCGAGCGCTTAGCGGCACCGATACGTTGTCGAGCTTCACCCGACCCAGTGCGGCGGCGCGGATCCCCATGCTCGGCTCGGGTGTCACGGTCAGGCCGTTGCTGGACGACTCGACGATGAACAACGCGGGCTTGCCGTTGAGCTGTGCTGCGACTACGAACAACTCGGCGTTGGCGGCCGCCGGGACCAGTGACTTGACCCCGTCGAGCCGGTAGCCGCTCGGCGTGCGCACCGCCGTGGTCTTCAGCGCGGTGGGATCGAACAGGGGCTGCGGCTCGACGATGGCCACGCAGGCCTGCGGGACGTGCTCGCCGGCGAATTCCTTGAGATAAGTGGCCTGCTGATTGGCGCTGCCCCAGTGGGTGAGCGCGGCGGCAACGCCCGCCGGCGCCAGGATCGGCAGGGCCAGCCCCATGTCGCCGTAAGCCAGGGCCTCGGCGACCAGCACATTGGTCACGCTGGAGCGGTGCTCGGCGATGCCGTCGAAATCCTCGGGTACGTTGACCGCGGTGATCCCCAACTCCGCCGCCTTGACGAGCAGATCCGGGGGATAGGTGGTTGCGTCGTCGGCGTCATGGGCCGCCGGACGCAAGATTTCGTCGGCGAACTCCTCGACGGTTTCAACGATGAGCTTCTGGTCGTCGTCGGGCGTCAGATCGTAATAGTCCTTGCCGCTGGCCTTGAGGCGGGTCGGTCCGCCGCGGAGGCCCTGGACCCGCTTGAACTGACGGGTGGTGGCCCCGGCGGTGGAGAACATCGTCTTGACGCCGTAGCGCAGCGTCCGGTTGAGCGGATCGCGCAGGTTGTACTTGTCCAGAAACTCCTGGCCCACGATGGGCGTGAGCAGGCCCAACGCGACATCGATGCCGGTTCGCTTGTGCTTGTACTCGCCGACGGCAGTCTTCCGGCCGGCGCGCTTTGAGCGCGGCGTTGAGCCGGTTTGGGAGCCGTTTGTCTGGGCGACACTATTTGTCATGTCAGCAGCCTCGGTCGTTGGGGCAATGCGGATAACCGAATCTTACTCCAGAGTAAGGTAGCGGCGTCTGTTAAGTAGTTCACACCGGCTTTTCGGCGGCCAGCCTGCCCAACACCTGGTCGTGCAGCAGGCCGTTGGTCGCCACTGCGCTGCCGCCGTGCGGCCCGCAAGCGCCGTCGAGGCTGGTGAACGTGCCGCCGGCTTCGCGCACCAGGATGTCCAGCGGCGCTAGGTCCCAGACCGACACCTCCGGCTCGGCGGCGATGTCGACGGCTCCTTCGGCCACCAGGCAGTAAGACAGGAAGTCGCCGTAGGCCCGCACCCGCCACACCGCATCGGTCAGCTCGATGAAGCGTTCCCGCAGGCCCAGCTGGACCCAACCGGACAGGCTGGAAAACGACAAGCTCGCCGAATTCAACTGCGCCACTGCAGAAACCGAGAGCCGACGAGCCGGGGCGTCGCCGGCCGCTGCGAACGCGCCAGCGCCGTTGGCAGCCCACCATCGGCGCTGCAGTGCCGGCGCGCTGACGACTCCGACGCGCGGCACGCCGTCATCCAGTAACGCGATCAGGCTGGCCCACACCGGCACGCCCCGGATGAAATTCTTGGTGCCGTCGATCGGGTCGATGATCCATTGGCGGCCGGCCAAAGTGGTTGACCCGCCGAACTCTTCACCGAGGATGGCGTCGCCGGGCCGAACGTGTCCAAGGGTCTCGCGCAGACCGGTTTCGACCGCGCGATCCGCGTCGCTCACCGGGGTCAGATCCGGTTTGGTGTCAACCTGCAGGTCCAGCGCCCCGAAGCGGGCCAGCGTTACCGCGTCGGCCTGATCGGCCAGGCGCAACGCGACCGCAAGATCGTCCGGCTGGTTCATGGGTGAAGTCCTACCATGGCGTCGTGTGGGAAATCGGGACGCTGCTGTTGCTGTTGGCGATCCTCGCGGTGTTTCTGGCTCCACGGCTGCTGCGCCGCGGGCCGCGCGCGGACGCGCTTAGCGGCACGCTGCTGATCACCGGTGTCAGCCCGCGGCCGGACGTGACCGGCGAGCAGTACGTCACGATCGCCGGGGTCATCGACGGACCAACCGTCAACGAGTACACCGTCTATCAACGCATGGCCGTCGATGTCGACAACTGGCCCAAAGTGGGCGAGTTGAAGCCGGTGGTGTACTCGCAGCGAAATCCGGATAACTGGGCTTTCGCCCCGCCTGAGTAGGACGCGTTCACCCGTGGCTGATGTGCAGCATTTTCGCCAGGCTCGGCAGTTTGACGCGCGGCCGCCCGTGCGGCTCGCCGGCTGAGCGCTCGTGTTCGTCGATCAGCTTCCAGTGCGCGTCGGTGACCAGTTGCGGCTGGCGGGAGGCCAGCCACTTGGCGAGCTTGTCGGCATGGTCGTCGGGGAAATCCGCTAGCTCTGTTGCGCTGGTCAAATCGCCGATCAAAGTGTCGACCGTGTCCTGGGAGTCCTTTTTGTTGGTGCCGATCACACCGCTCGGCCCGCGTTTGATCCAGCCGACGACATACTCATTGCGCCGGCCCTCCACCCGACCGTGAGTGTGGGGAATGGTCGCGCTGTTGTCGTCGAACGGCAGGCCCGGAGTCGGCAGGCCGCGATACCCTACCGACCGCACGACCAGCTGAACCGGCAGTTCCTCGCGGTCACCGGTGTCTTTGGCCGCGACTCGGCCGTTCTCGTCGGTGACCAGCTTGTTGCGGCCGAGCACGATGCTCTCGACTCGTTCGTCGCCCTTGATTTCGATCGGCGAGGTAAGGAACCGGAACACCATCCGTCGATGTCCCGGACGCGGCTCGCGGTCGGCGTAACCGCGCAACACCTTGATGTTCTGCTTGACCGTCTTGCCCGCCGCCTCGAGGTCCTCGTCGGTGATGGCTTCCAGCAGGGCGGGGTCAACGATCACGTCGACGTTTTCGAGGTCTGCCAGTTCCCGCAGCTCCAGGGTGGTGAACGCGGATTGCAGCGGGCCCCGACGACCGATGATCACGACTTCCTCCACGCCGCAGGGGCGAAGCGATTCCAGGGCGTGGTCGGCGATATCGGTGGCGGCCAGCGCATCGGGGTCGGTGACCAGAATGCGTGCGACGTCGAGTGCGACATTGCCGTTGCCGACGACGACGGCCCGGGCGCCGGACAGGTCGGGTGTCGTCTGTTCAAAGTGGGGGTGGGCGTTGTACCAGCCCACGAAGTCGACCGCGGCGACGCTGCCCCGCAGCTCTTCGCCAGGAATGTTCAGCGACCGATCTGACTGGGTTCCGATCGCATAGACCACCGCGTCGTAGCGTTCGGCGAGTTCAGCGGGCTCAACGTGGTCGCCCACAGCGATGTTGCCGAAGAAGCGAAAGCGCGGGTCGTCGGCGGTCTTCTCGAACTGCTTGCTGATCGACTTGATCTTCGGGTGGTCGGGCGCTACACCGGAGCGCACCAGACCCCAGGGTGTAGGCAGCATTTCCAGCATGTCGACGGCGACGTCGAAGTCCCCAGCGTCCTTGGACGAGTCGGCGGCTTTGAGCACCGACGCCGCGGCAAAAAATCCTGAGGGGCCGGAACCGACGATTGCGACGTGGTAGGGACGCATAATTCCCGATGCTAAACGCCCGCGCCGCCGAGGCGTGGCCAGTCGCGGTTTGTCGCGCGTCCAACAACTACGCCGGTAACGTGATCAGCTGTGGACCCCGACCGCCAGGCCGACATCGCCGCTCTCGACTCCACCCTGACCACGGTGGAGCGAGTGCTCGACGTCGACGGTCTGCGTAGCCGGATCGACAAGCTCGAGCACGAGGCAGCCGATCCCAACCTGTGGGATGACCAGGCGCGGGCGCAACGGGTGACCAGCGAGCTATCGCACACCCAGGGCGAGTTGCGCCGTGTTGAAGAGCTGCGCCAACGACTCGACGACCTGCCCGTGCTCTACGAGCTGGCGGACGAAGAGAACGCCGAAGACGCGAAGGCCGAAGCCGACGCGGAACTCAAGGCGCTGACTGGCGACGTCGAGGCCATGGAGGTTCGCACCCTGCTGTCGGGCGAGTACGACGAGCGCGAGGCGCTGGTCACCATTCGGTCCGGCGCTGGCGGCGTGGACGCCGCGGACTGGGCCGAGATGCTGATGCGGATGTATATCCGGTGGGCCGAGCAGCACAAATACCCCGTCGAGGTGTTCGACACGTCCTATGCCGAAGAGGCTGGGATCAAGAGCGCGACTTTCGCGGTGCACGCCCCGTTCGCCTACGGCACGTTGTCCGTCGAACAGGGCACGCACCGGCTGGTGCGGATCAGCCCGTTTGACAACCAGAGTCGACGGCAAACGTCGTTCGCCGAAGTAGAGGTGTTGCCGGTAGTGGAAACCACCGACCACATCGATATTCCCGAGGGTGACCTACGCGTCGACGTGTACCGCTCCAGCGGCCCCGGCGGCCAGTCGGTGAACACCACCGACTCCGCGGTTCGACTCACCCATATCCCGACCGGTATCGTCGTGACGTGTCAGAACGAGAAGTCGCAGCTGCAGAACAAAGTGGCGGCAATGCGGGTTCTTCAGGCAAAGTTGTTGGAACGCAAGCGTTTAGAGGAGCGCGCCGAACTCGACGCATTGAAGGGAGACGGCGGCAGCTCCTGGGGTAACCAGATGCGGTCTTACGTGCTGCACCCGTATCAGATGGTCAAAGATCTGCGTACGGAGTATGAGGTGGGCAACCCGGCTGCCGTTCTCGACGGAGACATCGACGGGTTCTTGGAAGCGGGAATCCGGTGGCGTAACAGAAAAGATGACGAGTGAAACCATTTATACCGCAACAGTATTAGCCAATCCGCTGGACCAGATTACCCGCGGGAACATCCGGGAATGGCTTCTCACCAGCGGCCTGCGCATCGTCCTGCTGCTGATTGGGGCCGTGCTCGCGGCCCGCTTCGTCAACTGGGTCGCGCAGAAGGTGACCGAACGACTCGACGAGGGTTTCGCCGAAAGCGACGCGCTGGTGCGGTCAGAGGCCACCAAGCACCGTCAGGCCGTCGCGTCGGTGATCTCGTGGGTCTCGGTGGTGTTGATCTCGATCATGGTCGCGGTGCAGCTCGCCGACATTCTCAACGTCTCGGTGAAAGGGCTGGTGGCGCCGGCGACGGTGATCGGAGCCGCACTGGGTTTCGGCGCGCAGCAGGTGGTCAAGGACCTACTGTCTGGATTTTTCATCATCGTCGAGAAGCAGTATGGCTTCGGTGACCTCGTCACGCTCACCATCGTTTCGACGGCCGAAGCGACCGGCACCGTCGAGAACGTCACGCTGCGGGTGACACGGCTGCGTTCTCCGGATGGCGAGGTGCTCACTGTTCCCAACGGTCAGATCGTCAAATGTGTAAACCTGTCGAAGGATTGGGCTCGTGCCGTCATCGACATCCCGGTCCAGACCAGCGCCGACCTCAACAAGGTGACCGACATCTTGCGCAAGCAGTGCGAGCATGCGCTCGAGGACAAGCTGCTGGGCGAGTTGCTGCTGGATCCACCGACGCTGATGGGAGTGGAGAGCATCGAGGTCGATACCGTCACGTTGCGACTGGTGGCGCGCACGCTGCCGGGTAAGCAGTTCGAGGCGGGCAGGCGGTTGCGTGCGCTGGTGGTCCGCGGTCTCGCCGGCGCGGGTGTCGACACCGCGGCAGAGGCGCCGGTAACCGTGGGAGCCGTCGTGCATCCGGCGACGATCGCCGGCGCCGAGGACGACACGCAGGGACCCGACAAGTGACAAGTTTCATCCGGAACCGGCTCAAAAGAGCCGCCGACGCGGACCGGGGCTGGCCGAACTACCTGTTCGCCGGGCATATGCGTACCTCGACGTTGGTGCTGGTGATCCTGTTCCTGGCAATCTGGTGGGTCTACGACGACCACCTGCAGTCCACCAGGTCCACCAACAAGACCACCCAGGTGCCGGCCACCCAGGTGGTGCCGCCGGGCTTCGTGCCGGACCCGAATTACACATGGGTGCCGCGAACCCGGGTGCAGGAGCCACCGACCACGGTCACCGTGACACCAACACCGACACCAACGACCACGCCCACTCCAACGCCGACGACCACCACGCCGCCCCCGCCTTTTGGCCTGCCGCCGATCGTGTTGCCGCCACCGTTCGGTCCGCCGCTCACCACGACGTCCGCAGCCCCACAGCCCGGGCAGGTGCCCGCGCCCCCTGCCGCCCCACCGCTGCTGCCCGGCTTGCCCTGATGGCCCGGCTTCTCAGCGCCCAGCCGGCAACCGTTAGCGAAACTCACCGTTACACTGGCGAGCCGTGATGATCACCCTCGACCATGTCACCAAGCAGTACAAGACGTCGGCGCGCCCAGCGTTGGACAACGTCAACGTCAAGATCGACAAGGGCGAGTTCGTCTTCTTGATCGGCCCTTCCGGCTCCGGCAAGTCGACGTTCATGCGGCTGCTGCTGGGGGCCGAGACGCCCACCACCGGGGATGTGCGGGTCTCGAAGTTTCACGTCAACACGCTGCCCGGACGCCACATCCCGAAACTGCGTCAGGTACTTGGCTGCGTCTTCCAGGATTTCCGGCTGCTGCAGCAGAAGACGGTGTTCGAGAATGTCGCGTTCGCGCTCGAGGTCATCGGCAAGCGCGCCGATGTGATCAACCGGGTGGTGCCCGACGTGCTGGAGATGGTTGGTCTGTCCGGCAAGGCCACCCGGCTGCCGCATGAGCTGTCCGGCGGCGAGCAACAGCGGGTGGCCATCGCCCGGGCTTTTGTCAACCGGCCGCTGGTATTGCTGGCCGACGAGCCCACCGGGAACCTCGACCCGGAGACCAGCAACGACATCATGGATTTGTTGGAGCGGATTAACCGGACCGGGACCACCGTGCTGATGGCCACGCACGATCACCACATCGTCGACTCGATGCGTCAGCGGGTGGTGGAGCTGTCGTTGGGCCGGCTTGTCAGAGACGAGCAGCGCGGTGTCTACGGGATGGACCGCTAAGTGCGCTTCAGCTTCCTGTTCAACGAGGTCCTGACCGGTCTTCGTCGCAACATCACGATGACCGTCGCGATGATCCTGACCACCGCGATTTCGATCGGCCTGTTCGGTGGTGGCCTGCTGGTGGTCCGGTTGGCCGACCACTCGCGTGCCATCTACCTCGATCGGGTCGAGACGCAGGTCTTCCTCGACAACGACATCTCGGCCAACGACGCGACCTGCGCGAGCCCGCCGTGCAAGGCGCTGCGCGAGAAGATCGAGGCGCGCAACGACGTCAAATCGGTCCGCTTCCTCAACCGCCAGGACGCTTACGACGACGCTATTCGCAAGATCCCGCAGTTCAAGGACTTGGCGAGCAAGGATGCCTTCCCGGCGTCATTCATCGTCAAGCTGGAAAATCCTGAGCAGCACACCGAATTCGACGCCGCGATGCAAGGGCAGCCCGGGGTCGACCACGTGCTCAACCAGAAGGACCTGATCGATCGGCTGTTTGCCGTGCTGGACGGCCTGTCCAATGCCGCCTTCGCCGTCGCCCTGGTGCAGGCCGTCGGGGCGATACTGTTGATCGCCAATATGGTTCAAGTCGCGGCCTATACGCGTCGCACCGAGGTTGGCATCATGCGGTTGGTCGGCGCGACCCGCTGGTATACCCAGCTGCCGTTCCTGGTCGAGGCGATGGTGGCGGCCACCGCCGGCGTCATCATCGCGATTGTCGGCCTGATCGTGGTGCGGGCGCTGTTCCTGGACAGCGCCTTGAGCCAGTTCTATCACGCGCATCTGATCGCCCCGGTCGACTACGCCGACATCCTCTACATCTCGCCGCTACTGCTGTTAGTGGGCGTTGCGATGGCCGGGGTCACCGCATACGCGACGTTGCGCCTCTACGTGCGGCGGTAGCCGTGGCCAAGAAGGCACCCGGTAAGTCACAGCCGGCCCGACAGGTTCTGGCCACCAATCGCAAGGCGCGACACAACTACTCAATCTTGGAAACCTTCGAGGCCGGGGTGGTTTTGCTCGGCACAGAAGTAAAAAGCCTCCGGGACGGAAAGGCGTCGCTCGCGGACGCCTACGCGACTGTCGACGACGGCGAAGTTTGGTTGCGTAACCTGCACATTCCGGAGTATCACCACGGCAGTTGGACCAACCACGATCCGCGCCGGACGCGAAAGCTGTTACTCCACAGGCGCCAGATCGACACGCTCATCGGGAAGATACGTGATGGTAACCTCGCGCTGGTGCCGTTGGCGCTGTACTTCTACGAAGGAAAAGTCAAGGTGGAGCTGGCTTTAGCGCGCGGTAAACGTGCGCACGACAAGCGTCAGGACATGGCACGCCGCGACGCTCAGCGGGAAGTGGTCCGTGCGTTGAGTAGGCGAGCCAAGGGCATCGATTGATCGGCGCCGCGTACGCCCAGCTGTCCGCGGTCAGCTACGGCGTGAGTGACTTTGTTGGGGGAGTGGCTTCCCGGCGGGCGGCTGCGCTTCGCGTGATGCTGGTGACCTACCCGGTGGCCACCGTGCTGCTCGGTGTGGTGGCCGCGACGGCAGGCGGACCGGTCCGCCCCGGCGCCCTGCTGTGGGGGTCCCTGTATGGGATCAGCCAGGCAGTAGGGGTGTATTGGTTCTACGCCGCGGTGAGCGCCGGACCGATCTCAGTGGTCTCACCGCTTGCAGCAGTACTCAATGCTGGCGTTCCTGTCGCCGTCGGTGTGGCTCTCGGCGAGCGGCCGGGGGAGATCGCGTCGGTAGGCGTGGTGCTGGCGATGTTTGCGGTGATCTTGGTGAGCCGTGAGTCGCCCGCCGACGAGGATGTCCGGACCCACCGGTTCACCAGCAAAGTGGCCTGGCTGAGCGTTGGCTCGGGCGTGGCGTTCGGGCTGGACTTCGTGCTGTTGCATCAGGCCCCTGCCGAGTGCCGGTTGTGGCCGTTGTTCTTCGCGCGGGCGGCGGCCACCGTGCTGGTGTTCGCCGTTGCGGCGATGAGCAACAATTTTCAGCTTCCGTCCAGGACGCCGCTGCGGCTGGCGGTCGCTGCGGCGCTGCTGGATACCTGCGCCAACATCACCATGCTGCTGGCGATCCAGCGATGGATGCTGTCGCTGGCCAGCATCTTGATCTCGCTGTACCCGGCGACGACCGTCATCCTGGCGATCATCGTGC
>Ga0335075_10000332_pt1 | contig 84682 bp, 78 predicted proteins | sample Lox_Sample_24_FD_206723 | JGI IMG/M metagenome (GOLD analysis project Ga0335075, IMG submission 206723) | Soil microbial communities from Loxahatchee National Wildlife Refuge, Florida, United States - Lox_Sample_2.4 | ecosystem: Environmental > Terrestrial > Soil > Wetlands | place: USA... | reverse complement strand
TGGCGGTCGTCGGCGGGCTCGTCTCCCCGAACGTGGTCGCCGCATCGGCCGCTCCCGGGGTTCCCGGCAACAACGACCGGCTCAACAACGGCATCGTGGTCAACGTCGACACCATCAAGAGGCAGGCCGGCTGCAAAACCAACCTGAGGAAAAACCCGCAGTTGGAGTCCGCCGCACGGCAACACACGGTCGACGTGCTCAACAATCGCGGCCTCGACGCCGACATCGGGTCGGACGGGTCGTCGGTGGCGGACCGTGCCCGCGGCGCCGGCTACAACGGCACCGTGGCCGAGACCGTAGCGATCAACCAGTCGTTGGCCATCAATGACCTTGACGTCATGGGTAATTGGTACTACCGCCCCGACTACATGGCGATCATGTCGAATTGCGCCAACACTCAGATCGGCGTGTGGTCAGAAAACAGCTTCGACCGCAGCGTGCTCGTCGCGGTATACGGGCAACCAGCATGAGCGGGGCTGCGATGAAGCGTGGGATGTGGCTGGCCGGTCTGATCGTCGCCGCGACATTGTGCGGCGGCGCCAGCTCTTTGATGCCGCTGGCGCATGCCGTTCCGGCACCCGATATTGAGTTCATCTACGACACCACCGTGCGCAAGCAATACAGTTTCGCGAACACAGCAGATGCCATCAGCTATGCGCACGGCATTTGCGACAAGATCACCGGCGGGGCGAGCTACGCCCAAGTCATCGGCGATGTGAAAAATGACGTGCTGCCCAACGACGAGTACTCGGCCAACTACTTGATATCGAACGCGGTGAACATCTACTGCCCAGCCCAAGTGTGGCAGTTGCGCAACTCCGCGGGCGGCTACGTGCCGCAGCAATGACTCGGCAGCGAAGCTGAATTATCCGCCGGCGCCGGCGTTGCCCAGGTCGGGCGCGTAGGACGGTGGCGGGTAGACGCCCCGGAGGAGCCACGCGAACGCCCCGATGCCGTATTCCAGCTCATCGCTGGCGTCGTAGTCCGGGTTCGGATTCATCTGACTGACCCTTCGTCGCCGATCCTCGTCAACAGAATCGAGCCTATCCTGCCTGGGCGCTGGCCTCCCGCTGAACCCGCAGTCGTTCGAGGTCTGCGCTCGACTTGCACTGATTTTAACGATTGGCTTCCGGCGCTTCGGCGCGAGCAGACACATAAGCTCCTCGTCCTCGGCGTGTCGGGGGGCTTTTGCGTCTGCTCGCGCTAGGGAACGACCGGCAGATTCTCCGGGTGCAGCATCTCGGCGTATCGCAGGGGCTCCGGGATCCCGAATCCGTCGGCAAGTGTGCGCGCGTAGGGCCGCAATAGACGGCAGCGATCATTGATAGCGCGAGTGACCGCCTTGGCGCGCTCGGTGGACAGGAAGCGGTGCTCGACGTACCACGCCTTGTCATCTTCGATCACCGACAGGGCGTACAAATCACAGACCATGTCGAGCACCTTGCGGGCCTCGTCGTCCTCGCACGATTCGATCCCGGCGACGAACGCCTCCAGCACCACCCGATCGATATGCGCGAACGCGGCGTGCAACACGTGATCCTGCACGGCGTTGAACGCGTCGAATTCCGACATCTCTTTGGATTTGCCCTGTAGCCGGCGCGCCACCGAGGCGATCATGTACTCCTCTCGGTCCTCGAACATCTTGACCTGGGTGCCGCGGTTGAACAGGCTGCCTTCTTCTTCGTTGTCCTGCCGGGCATCAACAACGGTCTGGATGATCGTCTCTGCCGCAGTGCGTTTCAGCACTCGCTCACCGGCAAAGTTGGCCGCGAACCGTACCCATTCCACCGGGCTCATGCTCTTGATGTCGTCGGCGTAAGCAGTCAGCAGTTCCTTGGCCACCAGTTGCATCAGCACGTGGTTGTCGCCCTCGAAGGTGGTGAACACGTCGGTGTCGGCGCGCAGCGCGATCAACCGGTTGTCGGCCATATAACCGGCGCCGCCGCAGGCTTCCCGGGCTTCCTGAATAGCCGCGGACGCGTGCCAGGTGTTAGCCGCCTTCAGCCCGGCGGCCCGCGACTCCAGCTCGCGCTGCTCCTCGGCGTCGGGTGCATCCGAGGTCTGCAGATCGTGGCACTTGGACACCAGCTCGTTCTGCGCGAACTGCAACGCATAGGACCGAGCGATCAGCGGGAACAGCCGGCGCTGGTGCACCAGGTAGTCCATGACCAGCACTTCACCCTCGTCGTCCGGTGCACTGAATTGCCTGCGTTGCAACGCATACCGGGTAGCGATGTCCAACGCCACCCGTGCCGCGTTGCCCGCACTGCCACCCACACAGATCCGCCCGCGGATCAGGGTGCCGATCATGGTGAAGAACCGGCGATTGGGGTTTTCGATCGGTGAGCTGTAAGTGCCGTCGGCCGCCACGTCGCCATACTTGTTCAGCAGGTTCACCCGTGGAACGCGAACGTGGTCGAAAACGATGCGGCCGTTGTCGACTCCGGGTAGGCCGCCCTTGTACTGGCAGTCCGACGTGGTCACACCGGGTAGGTCGTTGCCGTCGGCGTCGCGGATCGGCACCAGGAAGCAATGCACGCCGTGGTTGACCTGCTCGCCGTCCTCGGTAGTGATGAGTTGGGCGAATACCGCTGCGATGGTGGCGGTTTCGGCGGCACCGCCGATGTAATCCTTGCGCGCGGTCGGAGTGGCGGAGTGGACGACGAACTCCTGGGAGCCCGCGTCATAGGTCGCGGTCGTCTCAAGAGACTGCACGTCGCTGCCGTGCCCGGTCTCGGTCATCGCGAAGCAGCCGCGTAACTCAAGACTGATGATCTTTTTCACGTACGCATCGTGGTGGCGTTCGGTGCCGAGGTTCTCGACGGCGCCGCCGAACAGGCCCCACTGGACGCCCGCTTTGACCATCAGCGACAGATCGGACATCGCGAGCATCTCGATCATGGTGATCGCCGCGCCGACGTTGCCGTTCCCGCCATGCTCTTTGCGGAAGCCGTCGTCGGCCGCGCCGGCGGCCGCCATGATCGACATCTGCTCGGCCACCTTGGTGCGGGCGATCACCGTGTTCGGTGTGTAGTGCGGGCGGAAGACCTCCTCGGTCAACCGCTCCCGCATCTGGTTCTTCACGTCGCGCCAACGTCCGTCCAGCGCGTTGCGCAGATGTTCCGCAGTAGTGGTCATACCCGACGGTAACCTGCCGCTCGCGTCGCCGGGGTACGCTCCGCCAGGTCAGCCGACATTTTGACGGCTCAGCGGTTAGGTGAACCCTTCGTTAACCCAAGGTGTCTATAGTCTGTCGCGCGGTCGCGGTCATGCGGCTAAGGGAAGGTATGCCATGGGCAAGGCTCTCCGCGCCTTCAGCAGGCAAGGTGCGGTTGACGTCGAGGCTGTCGAGGCGGCGCTGCGTCCGAAGTTCTTACTGGTCGCCGGTCCGGAACGAACCGTCTCTCACACCTGGCTGGATACCTTCGATTGGCGGCTGCACGAAGCGGGGATATCCCTTGAGTACATCGACGGTGGTCCGCTGATCATGCAGTTTCCGGACGGCAACCGGTTGCAGGGGCCTCGGCCGAAGAAATGGCCGGCACTGTTGCATGACCTGCCCGTCGGCCGGCTGCGCGATGCATTGGATCCGATCGTTGCCCCGCGGGCATTGCTGTCCGTGGTCACCGTGCAGCGTGCCGTTCGGGAGAGCAGGGTGCTCAATGCCGACGAAAAAACTGTTGCCCGCCTGCTGACCGAAAGCGCCGACGACGGCACCAGCCGGCTGCAGGTCCAGCCGTTGCGAGGCTACGAGGTGGACGCCGATCGCATTGCCCGCCTGATGGCCCGCATCGACGGGCTCACCACGTCGACCACGACACCCTACGACGACGCGTTGACGCTTGTCAGTCGCAGTCCACGCCACCTTGGGCAGAAGCAGACGGCACCGCTGCGCCCGGAAACGCCTGCACCGGTAGCCATTGCGAACATGCTCGCGCGGTTTGCAGCTGCCATCGACGACAACGTGGCGGGCACGATCGCGGCGATCGACACCGAATTCCTGCACGACCTGCGGGTCGCGGTGCGGCGCACCCGATCGATTCTCAAGCTTGCCGGTGACGTGCTGCCCGCGAATCTGGCCGAGCGCTTTCAGCCGGAATTCAAGTGGCTCGGTGACCTGACCACGCCGGTGCGCGATCTGGATGTGTACCTGCTCGAGTTGGACAAGATGGCCGCCGGGCTGGCGTCGGCGGATCCGCGCGACCTCGACCCGTTCCGGTCTTTTCTGGTTCGGCATCGCGCCGCCGAGCGCCGCCGCCTGGTGCGCGGGCTGCGGTCTCGCCGCTTCGAGCAAGTGATGAGCGATTGGCGCACCGCGTTGGCTCAGGTGGGCACTGACGGCTCGGACGGCGGCGGGCAAACGACTGCTGCGGCACTGGCCCGGCAGCGCATCCGGCGCACGTTTCGGAAGGTCGCGCGGCTCGGGAAACGCATCACGGCTGAGTCGCCGAGCGAACAGGTGCATGAATTGCGCAAGCGCTGCAAGGAATTGCGCTATCTGCTCGAGGTATTTCGACCATTGTTTGCCGACGGGCCGTATCGGCCGCTGATCAAAGAGCTCAAGGCGCTGCAGGACACGCTCGGCGACTTTCAGGATGGCGAAGTGCAGCGCGAATCGGTCCGAGAATTCGCCGCGGTCATGATGGAACAGGGCGCGGCGCCACCGGCAACCGTCCTGGCGATGGGCGAACTGGCTGCGCAACTCGACGCGCATCAGCTGAATGCACGGGGGGCGCTGGTCGGCCGGCTACAGCCATTCCTGGCCAAAGAGAATCGGGCCCGAGTGAAGGCGCTGGTGCGCCGATGAAGATCTACGCGACGTACAACATCAAGGGCGGTGTCGGCAAGACATCGGCCGCGGTCAACCTAGCGCATCTCGCCGCGCGCGGCGGATACAACGTGCTGCTGTGGGACCTCGACCCGCAGGCAGCGGCCAGTTATCTGCTACGGGTGCGGCCCAAAGTCAAGGGCGGCAGTCGAGCGCTGGTGGACGGCTCTCGATCGCTCGACGACGCCGTCAAAGCCACTGATTTCGACGGGCTTGACTTGCTGCCGGCTGATTTTCGTTACCGCAACATGGATTTACAGCTTGACGATGTGAAGCGGCCGACCCGCCGGATTCAGCAGCTGCTGCGACCGCTCGAAGGTGAATACGACATCGTCTTCCTCGACTGTCCACCGAGCATATCGCTGCTGTCGGAGAACGTACTGCATGCGGTCGATACGTTGCTGGTGCCGATGATCCCGGCCACGCTATCGGTCCGCACATTTGATCAACTGTCCGGCTTCGTCAGCGATTTCGACGGCCGCAAACCGCAGGTGTCCGCTTTCTTCTCGATGGTGGACGGGCGCAAGCGGCTGCACCGCGACCTCGTGGAACGGCTGTCGGCCGAACGACGGGGAATCTTGAGCACGTCCATCCCGGCGCTGTCGATCATCGAGCAGATGGCCGAACAACGGGCGCCGGTGACGGCGTTCGCCCCGTACAGCGTTGCGGCGAAGTGCTACGAAGCTCTCTGGCGCGAGGTGAACGGAGTGATCAGTTAAGACGGTCTTGCCGGGATATTTGGCCGCCACGACGATTGTGCTCCTGGTCGGCATGGTGTTGACCAGGGTCTTGGTGTTGCGCAGGAGGGGAACACGCGCAATGCATTTCGGCAGCACCGACAAGACGGATTTCTTCATTCCGCCGGTCGCGCTGTTCTACTTCTACACCGTCTTTGCCGCGGCGTTCGATTGGCCGCTGGTTGGCGGCACAAGGTTTTTTCGGTCTCAAGCCCTGGCCTGGATCGGAATCGGATTGTGTGGTGCTGGCTTACTTGTCATGCTGGCGAGCCTGATCTCCTTCGGCCGAAGCTTCCGCGTCGGCATCGACGTCGACCGTCCCGACGAGTTGGTGACCACCGGGGTTTTCGCGCGGAGCCGTAACCCCATCTACGTCGCGTTTTTTCTTGTTCTGATGGGCCAATTCCTGGTGTTCCCGAACTGGATTCCGTTGCTTTACCTCGTCGCCGGCACCTGGCTTTTCCACCGCCAAGTGTTGCGTGAGGAGGAGTTTCTGCGGCGGCACTACGGCGACGACTACGCAGCGTATTGCCGACGTGTGAGACGCTATGTCTAGTAATGGCATTGAGGTGATCAGCGCTGGCGCGCCGGCAGCCTCAGCCGCCAGCGCAGCGACGCGATCGCCACTACACCGAAGCCGACCAGTATCGCCATGTCTGCCAACCATCGGCCCGTCGAGTGTTTCCAGGATTCATCGGAGGCGGCCAGCACGTTGACTGCGTGCACGTCGACCGTGGAAGCCGATGCGGCGAAACCCCAACGGGACGGCACCAGCCAAGAGATCTGCTCCACGCCCAACCGACCGTCAATGGGGAACAGCGCGCCGGCGAAGACCACCGAGATCAGCACGACCAGCACGGCTGTCAACAGGATCTGCTCGGGGTAGCTGGCCAGCGATGAGAGGGCCAGCGCCACCATCGCCGAGACGATGGTAGTGACGACCAGTACCACGAACAGCTCGAAGGCTGCGTTGCCGAGTAGCACCGCGCCGTGAGTGGGCGCGCCTTTGCCGACAACCGCGGCGGTGGTCATGACGGCGGTCGCAGCGACGGCGACAAGGCTGTAGACGATCACCTTGCCGGCCAGAAACGCCGTCGCCGACAAACCGTGGGCTTGTTCGCGCCGGAAGATGTGCCGTTCGCCGAACAGGTCGCGGATGGCCAGCGCCGTGCCCATGACGACGGCGCCGATCGTGAGCACGGCAAGGATCTCGACGGCTTCGTCGGGGCTGTTTCCATACGGGTTAGCCGGGCCCAGGCCGGCATGGCCGGGTACCAGCAACGCCATCGCCCCGAACAGCACCGGCAGGATGGTCAGGAAGATGAAATAGCGCTGATCACCGACCAAAAGCCAACCCTGTCGGCGGGCAGCGACGACGATTTGTCGCCAAAGGGGCAGGCGCGCGGGCGGTTCGACCGGAGCCTGCCGCGATTCCGGTGCAGCTCGGACGTCAGGCTGGCGGGCCAGAAACTCGTCGTGTGCCCGATACGGATCCGTGTTGACCCGGGCGAGTATCTCCGTCCAGTCGGTCGTGCCCAGCTCGGAGCCGATCTGCGCGGGCGGTCCGGCGAACGCCGGGGTTCCGGTCCCGGTGAGCAGCACCACTTCGTCGCAGATATCGATGTCCGTCGGCGATGTGGTCGCCACCACGACGACCCGTCCGTCGTCGGCGAGTCGCCGCAGCGTCGCTGCCATCTCGCGCTCCGCCGCCGGGTCGAGTCCGGCAGTCGGCTCGTCAAGGACCAGCAGCGATGGACCCGTCAGCAGTTCCATGGCGATCGATGCGCGCTTGCGTTGTTCGGCAGTGAGGTTGCCCACCTGGACGGTGCGCAGCGGGCCCAACTTCACTTCGTCAACCGCCCAGTGCACCCGCTGACGGCGATGATCAGCGGAAGTGCCGGGGGGCAGGCGCAATTCAGCGGCATAGCCCAACGCCTGCTCGATAGTGAGCGCAGGATGCAACAGGTCATACCGCGGCACTACTCCGATGTGTGGCCGCAGGTGATCGGCGGTCACGTCATACCCGTCGAAATGGACTGTGCCCACACTCGGCTGCACCGATCCGCCCAGTACGTCGACCAGAGCGGCAGTGCTCGTCTCCGAGGGCCCGATGACGGCGGTAAGTTTTGCGGGCTCAGCGTTGAAGGACAGTTCCGCCAGCACCTGCTCGCCGTCGACGGTGAGCCGTACCTGACGCGCCGCCAGCGGAACGGTCTTGACCGCGGGAGGCGGCGACGGCGGTTCTGCGCCCGGCGTATCGGGCACAGCCGGCGTGTCGGCTACCTCGGGTGTCTCCGGACGACGCAGCGCGATGGTGGGCGCGACCTCGTGCGGCTGGGGTTCGGGGCGCTGGGGCCGCAGTCTTTGCATCGCGCCGGTCAGTGCCTCGGCCAGGGGTTTCCGCTTGCGCGGGGCAGGAGATAAGGCCGATACCGGCCCCTGCTGAGTTTGCTGGGGCGTCGGCCAGGGCGCCGGGGGCGGCGCTGGCGGTGGCGGTTGGGCCGGCCAGGGAGCGCGATCGGCCGCCGGCCGGTGAAACTGGGCGGTGGGCGGTTCCGATTGGTCTGACCGGGTCGGCGGGTCGGCGCGGTGAGGCCCCGGCGGCGTCGGTATGGCAGGCGGGGGCGGCACCGGAGGTAGTTTCGGCTGATCCGCGCGGGGCGGGGGCCCAGCGGGAGGCGGCCACCCCGGATGCCCGGGGCCGCGATGGGTAGCGGCGGGCGGCGGCGCGGGCCGCATCTCCGGGCGCGGCACCCGTCTCGGCGGTGGCGGTGGCGGTGGGGGCGGCGGCGGGGCGCCGAGCTGAAATATCAGCTGGGGTCCGTGCTGCGGATCGCCGAGAGTGATCGCCCTGCCGTCGTGAATGAACACCGTGGACATCCGCACCCCGTCGACGTACATGCCGCCTTCGCCGCGGTCGACGGCTATCCACTGCCGGCCGTTGTGATGCAGCAGCACCTGGGTTGGCGAGGACGCGGTGCCCGCGCCGTCGACACGGATATCCGCTCGGCCGTCGCGGCTGATGGTCACATCCCGGCCGACGGGAAAGGTGAATCTGTTAGGCCCGAACCAGACGATCAGGGGGGAAGCGGATGCTTCCGTCGGCATAGCCACCACCTTCCGCGCCCATCTTGTTGGGTCGAGTGACGGTTGTTTATCCGCCATCATGCGCCCAGAAACCCCGAAGGGACGTCGGCGCTGGCCAAGTGGCCCCGCTACCAGCTGCTAGCGAGCTGTGCCCGGCCGCGGCGCCGGGGCGGCATCCTCGAGGACGCGGCGCAGTACGGTCACCGCGTCCACCAATGTCTGGCGGTCCGCGGAATCCAGCCTGGCCAGTTGCGGCTCGATCGCCGCAGCCCGGTCGGCCCGTACGCGGTTCAGCGTGCGCATGCCCTCGGGCGTGATTCGGATGCGGACGGCGCGGGCGTCGCAGGGGTCGACGTTCCGCGTGACCAGGCCGGCGTCTTCGAGCCGCCGCACCTGGGTGGTCATCGTCGGTTGTGAGCAGTGGTCCACGGCGGCCAGGTCGCAGATCCGGGCCTCACCATGGGCGTCGATGGTAGACAGTAGGCGGGCCTGCGCGGCCGGCAATTGCATGTGGATACGTTGGGTGGCATAGCGGTTGAGCCGGGCGACCACGGCGAGCAGATCCGCGCCCAGACCGGCGCCGGCCTCCCCGGCCGCGTCACGATCGGCGGTAGCGGATGACGTCATCCGCCCATAGTTGCATAGCTGGTCTATATACACCACTTAACGGCTAATTCCGATGAGGCAAACTCAGGTGACCCGCCACGTTCGCGTGCGGGGAAGATCCCAAACAACTGGCAGAATCGGTGAGATGAGCGCCACTCGCCCCCCGACCACGCCCCGAGGGGCTGGATCGCTGCGACCCGGCGAACTTGCGCAGTCGGCGGTCATGGCGGCACTATGCGCGGCGACCGCGATCATAGCCATCGTCGTCCCGTTCGCAGGCGCGCTGTCGCTGCTGGGAACCGTTCCGATGGGGCTGCTGGCCTACCGTTACCGGACCCGCGTGCTGATCGCCGCGACGGTCGCCGCCGGGGTGATCGCCTTTCTGATCGCCGGCCTTGGCGGCCTGATGACGGTGGTCCACAGCGCCTACGTCGGCGGCCTGACCGGAATCGTCAAACGCAGGCGCCGCGGCACCCCCACGGTGATCGCCGTGGCTTCCGTCGCCGGATTGCTTTCCGGTGCCGTGATGGTCGGCGCGTTGGCGGCGCTGGCGCGACTCCGGCACCTGATCTTCGCCGCCGTCACGGCCAACGTCGATGGCATCGCGGCCGTCTTGACGGGGATTGGGCGCTTCGCGAATGCACATCCTTTTCCGTTGAGCGGGCGCTTGGCGGTCGGCCTGGCGGCAGCCGCTGACCGGCTGAAGTGGCTGCTCGCCGAGGCGCTGCATTACTGGCCCTGGCTCATACTCGGCAACGGCGTCGTGTCGATCGTGGTCGTCTCCCTGATCGGTTGGTGGGCACTGTCGCGCGTGCTGGAGCGGATGCGCGGCATCCCCGATGTGCACAAATTGGATCCACCGATCGAGACCGCGCCCATCGCGCCAGTCCCAGTTCGGTTGGACCAGGTGCGGTTCCGCTATCCGAACACCGACCACGACGCGCTGTCCGCGCTCAGCTTGGACGTCCACCCCGGCGAACATCTGGCCATCACCGGCGCCAACGGCTCGGGCAAGACGACGCTGATGCTGCTGCTCGCGGGTCGCGAACCTACGTCTGGCACCGTCGACCGCCCCGGTGCGGTCGGGTTGGGCCGGTTGGGCGGTACCGCGGTCGTCATGCAGCATCCGGAAAGTCAGGTGCTGGGGACCCGCGTGGCCGACGATCTGGTGTGGGGTCTGCCTCCCGGGACGACTGTCGACGTCGGCCGGTTGCTCAGCGAAGTCGGCCTCGACGCGCACGCGGAACGCGACACCGGAAGCCTGTCGGGCGGTGAACTGCAGCGGCTGGCGGTGGCCGCAGCGCTGGCGCGCGAGCCGGCGCTGCTCATCGCGGACGAGGTCACCAGCATGGTCGACCAGCAGGGCCGAGAAGCGCTGCTGGGCGTGCTATCCGGCATGAAGAACCGGCACCGGACGGCGCTGGTCCACATCACGCACTACAACAACGAAGCCGATTCTGCTGACCGCGTCGTCAATCTCAGCGGTTCCGGGGATAACACCGACATGGTCGAGACCACCGCCGCGCCGGCAGCAACTGCCGCGATGGGACCTAACTCCGGCGTGCCGGTGCTGGAAGTCGCCGGCGTCGGGCACGAATACGGCAGTGGGACCCCGTGGGCGAAGACCGCGCTCCACGATGTCAGCTTTGTGGTGCACCAGGGCGATGGGTTACTCATCCACGGCGGCAACGGCTCTGGTAAGTCGACGCTGGCGTGGATCATGGCCGGGCTGACCGTGCCGACGGCGGGAACCTGTCTGCTTGACGGCCGTCCCACCTTTGAACAGGTCGGCGCCGTGGCGCTGTCCTTCCAGGCGGCCAGGCTGCAGTTGATGCGCAGTCGAGTCGACTTGGAGGTGGCCTCCGCGGCTGGTTTTTCACCGAAGGACCACCAACGCGTGGCAACCGCGCTCGCCGTTGTGGGACTGGACAGCACGTTGGCGAAGCGAGGCATCGACCAGCTAAGCGGCGGTCAGATGCGCCGGGTAGTGCTGGCCGGCCTGCTGGCCCGCTCGCCGCGGGCGTTGATCCTCGACGAGCCGCTGGCCGGCCTCGACGCCGCCACCCAACGCGGCCTGCTGCGGCTACTGGAAGAACTGCGCCGCGAGCAGGGTCTGACCGTGGTGGTCATCTCCCACGACTTCGCCGGATTGGAAGAGCTGTGCCCACGCACTCTGGATCTACGCGGCGGTGCGCTGGAGCCGGCCGCCACGACGGCGGGAGGATTCTCATGACAACGCCACCTCCGGACGACCGCGAGGCCCGCCGCCCAGGCCGCGCGGTGGTGCTGCTACGTCCGGTGCCCGGCACTTCGGCAGTCCACGAGCTGTGGGCCGGCACCAAACTAATGGCGGTGTTCGGCATTTCGGTCTTACTGACCTTCTATCCGGGCTGGATCGCAATAGGGCTGGTGGCGGCTCTGGTGCTGACGGCAGCCCAGATCGCGCGCATTCCACGAGGTGCACTGCCGTCGGTACCGCACTGGCTGTGGATCCTGATCCTGATCGGCGGCATCACCGCGGCATTTGCCGGCGGCAGTCCGGTGATCGAATTAGCCGGCTTGCCAGTCGGATTCGGCGGTCTGCTGAATTTCCTGCGCATCACCACGCTTTCGATTGTGTTGTTGGGTCTGGGAGCGATGGTGTCCTGGACCACCAATGTCGCCGAAATAGCTCCGGCGGTGGCTACTTTGGGTCGACCGCTGCGGCTGTTGCGAATCCCTGTCGACGAGTGGGCCGTCGCATTGGCCCTCGCATTGCGTTCCTTCCCGATGCTGATCGACGAATTCCGGGTGCTCTACGCCGCACGCCGGCTACGACCCAGGCCGGTAGCGCTGACCCGGCGGGACCGTCGCAGGCGTCGCGCCAGGGAACTGATCGACCTGATCGCCGCGGCCATCACGGTGACATTGCGGCGCGCCGACGAGATGGGTGATGCCATCACGGCGCGCGGCGGCACCGGTCAGATCTCAGCAGTGCCATCGCGACCGAAACCAGCTGACTGGCTGGCACTCTCGGTCACCGCGGCGGTGTGTCTCGCGGCGATCGCGCTGGAAGTGCCGTTGGGCCGTTAGCGGCGAGCCGCGGCGTTGGCGGCCTCTTGGGCTCGGTACAGGGTGGTCGACACGTCGCTTCGGCCCAGGAACATCTCATCGAAATAAGGCTTTATGACCTGAATTCCGGCCGCGAATCCCGCGCCGCCCGGCGCATCGATGCGTGGTCCGTTCAACACCGTGAAGAACGGTGCAACGTCGACGTTCTTGGCGGCCCAGTAGTCGAAGTACACTTTCTGGGCCGGCCGTACCGCAGGAATGGCGCTGCCGTGCCGACCCACGTATTGGTTACCCTCGCTACTGCCCATCCACGCCAGCACCTGGCGCACCGCGTCAGGGTGCGCAGACGCGGAATTGCCGGCCGCGGCAATGCCGTTGGTGACGGTGACTCGGCCCTTGGGACCTTGGGGCAACATCGCCACGCCCCACCGGAAGCCGGCCTGGCCGGCCACCGCCGCCAGGTTGTAGGTGCCGGACTGGAAGAGCGCCATCCTGCCGGCCAAGAACTGGTTGCGGGAGAAGTCAGCGTTGTCGTTGGTGTCCGAGGCCGGTGGCGCGACGTGGTCGCCGTTGATCAGCATGACCAGATAGGTGAAGGCTTCGATCGCGCCCGGGTTGTCGAACGCGAAGCGATCACCGTCCTGGAACACACCTCCGGCCGACCCGATGTAGTTCAGGTAGATCCCCTGCGCGTCGTTGGCAGCGTTGTAGGCCCACTGCCGGATCCGCCCGGAATCGAAAGCCGGTGTGGCCGCAGTGCGTCCCTCGGCGTCAACGGTGAGCCGAGCCAGTAGCGGGCGCAGCGTGTCGCCGCCGTCCGGGCTCCACCGCAGGGCCGCCAAGGCGGCGGGGTTGACGCCGGCGGCGGTCAGCAGATCAGCGTTGTAGTACAGGGCGATTCCGCCGTCGGTGAGTTGGGGGACTGCCCACAGCGCACCGCCCCGGGTGAACTGCGCGACCACTGAAGGCTCCCACGCTGACGCAGCGCCGGCCCCGAGGGTCTTCCCGATGTCCATCAGCCGGCCGCTGTCGGCGTATCCAGCGAGATAGGCGCTGGAGATCCAGAAGATGTCGTCGGCGCTGCCACCTGCCACGTCGGTGCGCAGCGTGTTGAAGTAGGTGGAAAACGACACCACATGGGTGCGCACCTCGACGTCGGGATGCGCCCGGTTAAACGCCGCAAACGACTGCCGATACGCCGCGGCGACCTGGTCGTCCCACAGTCGGACGGTCACCACGGTCTTGCCATGCGGCGGCCTGGCCGAGATGTCCAGCAGCACCGCCGTGGCAGCCAAAGCCGCAGCGACGAGCGCTAACGCCAGTGCGAACAGTGTGGAAAACCTTGGTTTCAGCCTCATTTGAGCCCCGTGACGACGATTGATCGCACGATGTGCCGCTGAAAGATCACGAACAACACCAGCAGCGGCACGATCGCCGCCGCGGTGGCAGCCATCACCAGCGTCCATTGGGCGTTATACCGCGACTGCAACGCAGCAGTCGCCACCGTCAGCACTTGCCATTTGGCGCCGCTGGTAATCACCAACGGCCACATGAAGTGGTGCCATTGCGACACCACGGTGATCAGCGTCAGCGTGACCAGCACCGGTCGGCTGGCGGGCAGCACCACGTGCACCAGCACGTCGAGCGTGTTCGCACCGTCGAGATACGCCGCGTTGATCAGGTCGTCGGGTATCGCCCGAAAATATTGGCGAAGGAGGAAAATCGCGTACGGCGAGCCGAACAAGAATGGCAACACCAACGCCCAGAACGTGTTGCGCAGCCCCAGCTGAGCCATCATCAAATAGAGCGGCACCACCGTCACCGAACCCGGAACCATCAACGTCGCGATGTAGACCCAAAACAATGCGTCGCGGCCGGGAAAATGCAGCCGTGCGAAAGCGTACGCGGCGAGGACCGAAAAGCTCAGTTGCCCAAGGACGATCACCGCCGTCATCAACGTCGTCACCGCCAGCGCCCGTCCGAAGCCCGCACCGCCCAAGTCGGCGTAGTTGGCCAGCGTCGGTGGCCGCGGCCACGCCAGCGGTGTGCCGGTCGCGAACTGGCGGGCGGAGGTGAACGAGGTGAGCAAGCCGAGCGCGAACGGCGCCAGGGTGATCACCGCACCCAGCGCCAGGCCGGCGTAAACGAAAACCGCCGCGGGCCGATCAGGTGAGGTCATAGCTGATCCGTCGACGGAAGTACAGATGCTGGACGACGGTGATGCCGACCAGGATGACGAACAACACCACCGCCATCACCGAGGCCCGGCCGATCGCCGCCGCCCCGAACGCCTCGGCGTAGATCCGGTGCGCAACCAAATCGGTGTGGTTCTCTGGTCCGCCACCGGTGAGCGCGTAGACAGTGTCGAAAACCTGGGCGGCACTGATGACTCCAGTGACCAGCACGAAAAACATCGTGGGCCGCAGCATCGGCACCGTGATCCGCCAGAACCGCTGCCAGGGGCCGGCTCCGTCGATGCGTGCCGCGGAGTGCACATCGGTCGGGATCGCCAGGATGCCGGCAAGGAAGAACAGGGTGACGTAGCCAACGTTGGCCCACACCACCACCGCCGACACCACCGGCAGCGCCAGACCGGGATCAGTAAGCCATTCGACGCGATGCCCGAGCACGGTGCTGACCGCGCCGTCGGTGGGCGCCAGGATCCAGCGCCACATCACCGCGATCGCCAGCGGGACGCAGATCCACGGCAGCACGTAGATCGTGCGGAACAGCCCGCTGCCCGGCAGATCGCGTGCCAGCAGAGCGGCGACCGCGAGCCCCAGCACGGTCTGCGCCGGTACCACGATCGCGACGAAAACCAGCGTCACCAACAGCGAGTTGCCGAATGCCGAATCGCTCAGCACCGAGCGCCAATTCGCGCCTCCGACATACTCGATCGGCCCGAGCAGATCCCAGCGGTGCAGGCTCAGCCAGATCACGACAAAGATAGGCAACAGCAGAAAAGCGACCACGCCGAACAGGCTGGGAGCCAGCAGCGCATATCCCAGCGCGGTCGATCGGCGCGGGGGGCGTGCGCTCAGGCGGTCAACCACGCCAAAGACTTTAGCGGTGACGTGCCTAATCGAAGGTGAAAGAGTACGCCGAGACACCGGGAGTTGGTGTCACGGTGATGGTCGCGCGTCGGGCATCGGGCTGATCGACGAGGGTGTACAGCGTCGGTGCGCCGGCGTTGACGGGCACGCTCGAGATCGGCTGCCCGCCGATTCGTACGGTCAGGGTGCCGCGACCACCGGCTACCAGGTGGACCTTCTTGGCCTGGTAGTTCAGCTTCAGTTCGGCGCCCGGTCCCGCGGTGATCGATTGTGCTGCAGCGTCCCACGGCCCGGAGAGGGCGAAGGTATTGGCCGCGACCGTCGGCGGGTAGTGGTAGCTCGCCGAACCCGGGCCCTGCGGTGCCGGGCCGGTAGAGTGCAGCGGCTTGTGCTGAAAGCCCAAGTACGTTTCGTGCGTGTACGACGCTTTCGGTGTCTGGTCGGCCACGTTGGTGGGCGCGGGCAGCGCGATACCGGGTTTGGCGTCGGTGAGCAACTGCCGGATCAGCTTTTCGGTGGTGTCGTAGTGCCCTTCGTCGAGCAGGACGTGCCGAATGTTGCCGTTCTTGTCGACGAGGAATTCCGAGGGCCAGGTCGCGTTGTATTCACGCCAGGTGCCGAAGTTGTTGTCCAACGCGATCGGGTATTGCACGTTGAGCGCTTGGGCTTGCTCCTTGACGTTGTTGGGCACCCGTTCGAATGCGAATTCCGGGCTGTGCACGCCGATGATCTCCAGGCCGGAATCTTTATACGTGCTGTACCAGGCCTCCAGATGTGGCAGCGTGCGCTGGCAGTTGATGCACGAATAGGTCCAGAAGTCCACCAGGACCACCTTGCCGCGTAGTTGTGCCAGCGAAATCGGTTTGCCGTCAGCGGTGTTGAGCCATTCGGTGATGTCTTTCGGCTCCGGGGCGGGACCGCAGTTCACCAGTGCGGCATTGTCCTCGGAGCAACCCGGGCCGCCGTGCGGATTCACCTTGAGCCCACTGTTGGGCGCGAGGTTGCGTAGTTGCACGCGCCCGTGGCCTTCGAGTTTGTTTTCCAGCGCCGACGTGTAGCCGGGCACCAGGCGCTGCAGACCTTGAGTCAAGTTGAACGCGATCAGTATCGCCAGCGCGATCATGACGACGCCGCCTGCGGCGCGGAGTCGGGCCGCGTGCTTGCGCAGCGTGGCGGTGCGGCGAACGATGTTGTCGCCGGCGAGCGCGACGGCCAGCAGCGGTATGCCGACGCCCCCGGCGAACCCGGCGGTCAGCACGACCGCCCCGAAGCTGACGTGACCCGAGGCTCCCACGACGGCGATGGCGGTCAGCACCGGACCAGCGCAGGGCACAAACAACAGTCCGAGCGCCAGGCCGAGCACGATCCCGTTCTTGTCAGGATTGACATTGCGCCCCGACAGCCGCGCGAATGGACGCTCCAGCAATTCGCCGAACGGCGGGATGACGAAGCCCAACCCGATCACGATCAGCACGGCGACGCCGAGGTCGCGGAGCAGGTCTGCAGGCAGGTGCAGTGTCTTGAGGACAAGTGCACCGAACAGCGTGGCCAGGCTGAAGCTCAGCATCAGACCGGCGACCACACCGAAGGGGCGCCAGGATTTGGGCCGCCAGCGTCGCGCGGGCCGAATGTCTGTTGCCTGCTGCCCGTCGGTGTCCTCGCCGGACGCGGCCCGCGTCCGGCCCGGCACCGCCGCGGACAAAACCACCGGCAGCACCGGCAGCACACAGGGCGACAGGCTGGTAATCACTCCGGCTACCAGCCCGAGGATCAGTAGCGTCAGCATCACATATCCTTCGGTTCGCGTTGCGCGGGACCACGCAGATTCGGGTCTGACCTGTCGACTGGAACGTCGCAGCCCATGACCGTTCCCGGGCGGCACCCAAACGGGGCGGGCAGTTCTTGGCTCCGTCAGGATCGCAGTAGGTATTCGGAGCGGCACGGTGAGCGGTTTGCCTACGGCCGCTGCTTGCGGACGACGCGACACCCTGAGCCGGTCGTTACGGTGGTGTCGTGACACCGAACCGGGGGATCGATGCCGACTTTCTCGCCCTACCCCGCCACGAGCTGGCCGACGCCGCGCTGTCGGCGGCCACCGCGGCCGGGGCGAGCCATGCCGACCTGCGGATTCACCGGCTTACTACCGAGATCATCCAGTTGCGCGACGGCGAGCTGGAAACCGCGGTGCTCAGCCGCGAGCTCGGGCTGGCCGTCCGGGTAGTGGTCGACGGCACCTGGGGTTTCGCCTCGCACGCCGAGTTGTCGCCGACGGTCGCGGCGGACACCGCGCGACGGGCTGTCGGAGTGGCGAACACGCTGGCCGCGCTGAACAACGACCCCGTCGAGCTGGCGCCCGAACCGGTGTACACCGACGCCACCTGGGTCTCGAGTTACCGGATCGACCCGTTCGCCGTGACCACCGCCGACAAGATCGCCGTGCTTGGCGAGTACTCCGGCAGGCTGCTGGCCGCCGATGGGGTTAATCATGTGTCGGCCGGCCTGAACGCCGTCAAAGAGCAGACCTTCTACGCCGACATGTTCGGCTCGTCGATCACTCAGCAGCGGGTGCGCCTGATGCCCGTCCTGGAGGCGGTCACCATCGACACCGGCGGGTGCGGTTTCGACTCGATGCGCACGCTGGTGCCGCCGATGGGCCGCGGCTGGGAGGTGCTGGCCGGTGACGAGGTCTGGAACTGGACCGACGAGCTGGCGCAGTTGCCGTCGCTGCTGGCCGAGAAGATCAAAGCGCCCAGCGTGACACCCGGCCCGACCGACCTGGTGATCGACCCCACGAACCTGTGGCTGACCATCCACGAATCCATTGGCCACGCAACCGAATACGATCGGGCCATCGGCTATGAGTCAGCGTACGCCGGAACGTCGTTCGCCACCCCGGACAAGCTCGGCAGCCTGCACTACGGATCGCCGGTGATGAACGTGACCGCGGACCGGACAGTCGAATACGGTTTGGCGAGCATCGGCTACGACGACGACGGGGTGGCCGCTCAGAGCTGGGATCTGGTGCGCGACGGGATCTTCGTGGGCTACCAACTGGACCGGGTGTTCGCGCCGCGGCTGGGCTTGCCGCGCTCCAACGGGTGCTCGTACGCCGACTCGCCGCATCATGTGCCGATTCAGCGGATGGCCAACGTCTCGCTGCAGCCCAGCCCCGAGGACCACAGCACCGCTGACCTGATTGCCCGGGTCGATGACGGTATCTATATCGTCGGCGACCGATCCTGGTCGATTGATATGCAGCGCTACAACTTTCAGTTTACCGGGCAGCGTTTCTACCGCATCCGCAACGGACGCCTGGACGGACAGGTTCGCGACGTCGCCTATCAGGCCACTACCACCGACTTCTGGAATTCGATGGAAGCGCTCGGCGGACCGTCGACCTGGCGACTCGGTGGCGCGTACAACTGCGGCAAGGCCCAGCCCGGTCAGGTGGCCGCGGTCAGCCATGGTTGTCCGTCGGCGCTGTTCCGCGGCGTCAACGTGCTCAACACCCGCGTCGAGGCCGGCCAGTGATCTCCGCGCAGCAGGCGATCGACATCGCACTGGACGCCGCGGCGCGGCGGGGACGGGCCGACGAGACCATCGTTCTGGTCACCGACCGCATAGCCGCGTCGTTGCGGTGGGCGAACAACTCGATGACCACCAACGGCGTGTCAACCGCCCGCAGCACCACCGTGATTTCTATTGTCCGCCAAGGGGATACCGCGCGGGTGGGCACGCTGACCTCGTCCGAGGTCGATCCGTCGGTGATCGAGGGACTGGTGGCGGCATCGCAGGCGGCTGCGGTTTCGGCGCCGGAAGCCCGCGACGCCGCGCCGCTGCTGAGCGGAAACGGCGCCCCGGCCGACTGGGATGCCGCGACGCCGGCGACCGGCCCCGAGGTGTTCGCCGACGTCGCCCGGGGGTTGAGTCGCGGCTTCAGCGGCAGTGATCAGTTGTACGGGTTCGCCCGGCACGCGCTCGAGACGGTGTATCTGGCGACCTCGGGTGGATTGCGGCGCCGCTATACCCAGCCCACCGGTTCGGTCGAAGTCAATGCCAAACGCGACGACGCCAGCGCGTGGGTGGCGGTGGGCACGCCCGATTTCGCCGATGTGCCAACGGATTCGCTGCTGGAGCAGCTGTCGACGCGGCTGGGCTGGGCCAAGCGTGCCGTCGAGCTGCCCGCGGGCCGCTACGAGACCATCCTGCCGCCGTCGGCAGTGGCCGACATGATGGTCTATCTGGGCTGGTCGATGGCCGGTCGCGGCGCGCAGGAGGGTCGCACCGCGCTGTGTTCCCTCGATGGCGGAACCAGGGTGGGGGAGCGGCTCACTGATATGCCGCTGACGCTCTATTCGGATCCGACGGTGGCCGGTTTGGGGTGCACGCCGTTCGTGGCGACCGCCAGTTCGTCGGAGACGGTGTCGGTCTTCGACAACGGCATGGATATCGAGCGGGTGGACTGGATCCGCGACGGGGTGATCAATGCGCTGGCCTACCCGCGGGCGGCGGCCGCCGAGTTTCACGCGCCGGTCGCCGTGGCCGCCGACAACGTGGTGATGACCGGTGGGACCGCCGAGTTGACGGAGATGGTCGCAGCGACCGAACGCGGGCTGCTGCTGACCACGTTGTGGTACATCCGCGAGGTCGATCCGACGACGCTGCTGCTGACCGGGCTCACCCGCGACGGCGTCTATCTGGTCGAAGACGGCGAGGTGACTGCGGCGGTGAACAACTTCCGGTTCAACGAGAGTCCGCTGGACCTGCTTCGACGGGCTACGCAGTCCGGCGCCAGCGGGCGCACGCTGCCGCGGGAGTGGGGCGATTGGGTCACCCGGACCGCGATGCCGTCGCTGCGGATTCCCGACTTTCACATGTCGTCGGTGAGCCAGGCGACATAATGCGAGGGTGCGTGACTTCGACTCCTGCGAGCTGACCCGCCTAGTCGCGTTGTCGCCCGCCGACGGTCGCCTGACGGGGCTGCTCCGACGGGTGTGCGCGGAGACGCTGGCATTGCCCCCGCTTCCGGCCGAGGTTGCGGCGACCGGCCCGCGATCGGACGCCGACGCCGCTGAAGCCGCTGTGGCCGGTTTCGCCGAACAGTTCAGCGTCGATGTCTCGATGATCGGCGACGAGCAGCGCTCGCAGTTGTGGTCTGCATTGGGGGACAAGACGGTTGGCGCCGTCGTGCAGATGTATATCGCTGACTTCGTCCCGCGGGTGCGGGCCGGACTGGAATCACTCGGAGTCGGCGGGCAATACCTGCGATGGACGGATGGTCGGGTCAGCTGGGATCACGTCACCGATCCATCCGACGCGGTGTTCAGTGTTTCCAGCGGTTTTCTCCCGGCCGTGGCGCGGCTGCGCGACCTCGATGCGCTGACGTCCGAGGTGATCCGGCTGCGCGGCGCGGCTCAACACAACTGCCGGTTGTGCAAGTCGCTGCGCGAAACGACAGCACTGGATGCCGGTGGTTCGGAGTCGCTGTACGGCGAGATCGAACACTTCGAGGCGTCGGTGCGGCTGACCGATCGCCAGAAGGCCGCGCTGCGGTATGCCGACGCCCTGATCTGGTCGCCGAGCCGGATCGACCGCGGCATTGCCGCCGGAGTGCGCGCGCACTTCTCCGAGCCCGAGGCCGTCGAGCTAACCTTCGACGTCATGCGCAACGCCAGCAACAAGGTCGCGGTGGCGCTGGCGGGCGATGCCCCGCGGGTGGAAAGCGGCACCGAGCAGTATCTGCTCGACGCCGACGGCCAGACGGTATTCACCTGACGGTTGTGTGTCTAGGTTGGTTCGTTACCCTCGCTTGCTGACGAGTTCGCCTGCCTCCTTGGGCAACTCGTCGCCGACGGCCTCGGCGGTGAGATCTTCCTCGCGCAGCTGAGTGGCATTCTTTCCGCCGAGGAAGTGGGTGAGACCCGCCTTGTCGTAGTGCTCCTTGATGCGGTCGCTCATCAACCCGATGTATTCGAGGTTGGGTATCAGCCGCTCGAACATGAGGGTGCGAAACTTCTGCATGCTGGGCGAGAGATAGATGGCCTCATCCCACTGTTTGAGGGAAAACTTGTGCGAGAACCACTCTTCGTAGATTTCGCGCATCAAGAAGCGGTTCCGCATCAGCAGTGCCACCTCGTAGACCCAGTCCTCCCGTTCACGGCGTTCTCGCTCGGAGATGTTCTTAGTCAGGTGATCCCGCAGCGCCAACACACCGTAGTGCACGTGGCGGGCTTCATCCTGGATCACCATCTTGAGCATTTGTTTGAGCAGCGGCTCGGTGGTTTGCTGGAAGATAGTCTTGAACGCGCCCAATGCGAGTCCTTCGATCATGATCTGCATGCCGAGGAACTTGATGTCCCAACGGCCATCGGTCATTAGCTCATCGATGATGACGAACAGGTTGTCGTCGATCGCGTAGGGCTTTTCCAGCTTGGTGTCCAAATAGCGCAGGAAGGCCAAAGTAGGAACTGGTTAGTTCCTATCTAGCTTAGGGGCTGCACTGTCACGCCTATAGGGCCTTTGGACCCTGGTCCGGCGGGGCGATAACTCCAGTCCGACGCGGTCATCCGTCGAGATTGCTGTGTCAAGATGTTCATGTGGCGGAGTCGGTTCCGGTGGTTCGACCGTTCCGGGGTATCAGTGCCGCCGAACGACTGAAGCAACGCAAATCTGCATTGCTTGACGCCGGACTCAGTGTGGTAGCCGAGCACGGGCTGGCCGGCGCCACCATCGAGGCCGTCACAGCCCAGGCGGGGTTGTCTAAACGCTACTTTTACGAGCATTTCCGAACCCGCGACGAGCTATTCGTCGCTCTGACGGAACGACTCGTCGCGCAAGTGACCGACGCTGTCATGGCAGGCGTTGCTGACCATCGCGCGGATTTGTCGGAGCGGCTCCGCGACGCGTTCACCGGTGTGGTCGAGATCCTCACCGACGACCCGCGGAACGCCCGGCTGTACGTGGAGGTAGTCGGCAGCGGACCGCTCAAAGACATCGTCGGGCGGGCCGAACACACCCTGGCCGAGCTGCTGGTCGACGCACTTCTCGCCGATGTCGATGCGACTGCGCGTGATCGCGTGAGGCTGGGTACGGCAACGCTGGTCATCGTGGTCGGTATCGCGCAAGCGGTCAGCGACTGGCTCGACGGCGGCATCGGATTGTCCCGGGACGAACTGATCGCAGAAATTGCCACGATGTCCACCGCAGCCACCCGCGCGATAAGACCGGATCTGTGATCTTAGAAGCGCCCGCGCGCTATCCAGAACGCGGTGGCGATGCGTCCACCGTCTCCGCGGTTGCAGCCTCGATCTTCTGGCCGCCGACGTAGGATTCGGCGCGCAACCGTTCCACCATGTGTGGGTAGTGCAGTTCGAACGCCGGTCGCTCCGAACGGATCCGGGGCAGCTCGGTGAAGTTGTGCCGCGGCGGCGGGCAGCTGGTGGCCCATTCCAGTGAATTGCCGTGGCCCCATGGGTCGTCGACCGTCACCGGTTCGCCGTAGCGCCAGCTCTTGAACACGTTCCACGCGAACGGCAGAACCGAGACGCCGAGGATGAAAGCCCCGATCGTTGAGACGAAGTTGAGGGTTTGGAAGCCGTCGATGGGCAGATAGTCGGCGTAGCGGCGCGGCATTCCCGAATTGCCGAGCCAGTGCTGGACCAAAAACGTGGTGTGGAAGCCGATGAACGTCAGCCAGAAGTGCAGCTTGCCCAACCGCTCGTCGAGCAGTCGGCCGGTCATCTTCGGGAACCAGAAGTAGATCCCCGCGTAAGTGGCGAACACGATCGTGCCGAACAGCGTGTAGTGGAAATGCGCGACGACGAAATAGGTGTCACTGATGTGGAAGTCGAGCGGTGGGCTGGCCAGCAGCACCCCGGTCAGTCCACCCAACAGGAAGGTGACCATGAAGCCAAGCGAGAACAGCATCGGCGTCTCGAACGTCAGCTGGCCCCGCCACATGGTGCCGATCCAGTTGAAGAACTTCACTCCGGTCGGGACCGCAATGAGGTACGTCATGAACGCGAAGAATGGCAATAGCACGGCGCCGGTGGCGTACATGTGGTGCGCCCACACCGCGACCGACAGCGCGGCGATCGACAGCGTCGCGTAAACCAGCGTGGTGTAGCCGAAGATCGGCTTGCGAGCGAACACCGGGATGATCTCGGAGACGATGCCGAAGAACGGCAGCGCGATGACGTACACCTCGGGGTGGCCGAAGAACCAGAACAAGTGTTGGAACAGAATCGCCCCGCCGTTGGCCGGGTCGTAGACATGCGCGCCGAGGCGACGGTCGGCGGCCAAGCCCAACAGCGCAGCGGTCAGCAGCGGAAAGACAATCAGCACAAGCACACTCGTGACCAGGATGTTCCAGGTGAAGATCGGCATCCTGAACATCGTCATGCCTGGGGCGCGCATGCACACCACGGTGGTGATCATGTTGACCGCACCGAGGATGGTACCCAGACCACCGACGGCCAGGCCGAGGATCCAAAGGTCGGCTCCCACACCGGGACTGTGGGCCGCGTTCGACAGTGGCGTGTAGGCGGTCCACCCGAAGTCGGCCGCGCCGCCGGGGACGATAAAGCCGCTCAAGGCGATCAGCGCTCCACAGATGAACAACCAGAACGACAATGCGTTCAAACGCGGGAAGGCTACGTCAGGTGCGCCGATCTGCAAGGGCAGCACCAGGTTGGCGAAGCCGAAGACGACCGGGGTTGCGTAGAACAGCAACATAGCCGTGCCGTGCATGGTGAACAGCTGGTTGTACTGCTCGTTGGACAGGAATTGCAGCCCGGGTTTGGCCAGCTCAAGGCGGATCAGCAGCGCCATCAGGCCGGCGATGAAGAAGAAGATGAAGCAGGCGACCATGTACATGATGCCGATCATCTTGTGGTCGGTGGTGCTGATGACCTTGTAGATCAGGTTGCCTTTGGGTCCGACCCGAGGCGGAAACGGCCGGTGGGCCTCCAGATCGGCGACGGGTGGCGCCTCAGCGGTCATGAGTACCTCCACAGAGCTGGTAAATGGTCTCCAAGTCTTCCCAGCGCCACTGCATGGACCTAGGGTCAAACGTCCCTAAAGGCTTCGCGGACGCAGGCGTCCTAATGTCGGCTCATGCTGAGCGTGCCGCTGGTCTTGAGCGCCTTCGCGGCGGTGATGCCTTCAGTCCTGCGGGCCTCTCGCTCCAGGTAGCGCTGCTTGGACACGTCAAATTTGTCGCCGGCGGCCTCGAGCTCTTTGACCAGCACCGCCAGGTCGTCGCGCATCCTGGCGGCTTCGCCGGTGAAATCGTCGCGTTCGAAGATGCGCCACTTCTTCAACACCGGCATGACGATTTCGTCGAGATGGATGCGGGGGTCGTAGACGCCGCCCACTGCGATGATCACGGCCTTGCGGCGGAACTCGGGAACGGTGAAGCCGGGCATCTGGAAGTTGCGCAACACGCGATGCACCGACGCCATCGCCTGGTTGGGCGCGATCTCCAGGCCGGCTTCGGTGACGTCGCGGTAGAAGATCATGTGCAGGTTCTCGTCGTGCGACAGCCTCGCCGTCAGCTGGTCGGCGATGGTGTCGTTGCAGGCCTTCCCGGTGTTGCGGTGTGAGACCCGGGTGGCCAACTCCTGGAACGAGACGTACACGACGGAGTCGAACAGGCTCTCGGCGAACAGGTTGCCTTGGCTGTTCTGGCCCGGGCTGAAGCCCCGGGTCAGCTGCTCCAAGCGAAGTCTCTCCAATTCGAACGGGTCGACTGCGCGGGTCACCACCAGGAAGTCGCGCAGCGCGGTGCTGTGCCGGTTTTCTTCGGCCGTCCAGCGCTTGACCCACTGGCCCCAGACGCCGTCCATGCCGAAGTTCATCGCAATCTCACGGTGGTAGCTCGGCAGGTTGTCCTCGGTCAGCAGGTTCTGCACCAGCGCTACCCGGGCGACATCGGAGAGCTTGCACTGCTCGGGCTCCCAGTCCTGACCGCCCTGGGTCTTGAAGTTTTTGCCCTCCGACCACGGGATGTAGTCGTGCGGGTTCCAGTCTTTGAATGCCGAGAGGTGGCGATTGAAGAGCTTCTCTGCCACGGGCTCGAGCTCGTGAAGGAGCTGTTGCTGGGTCAGGGTGGTGGCCACGATGCCTCCCAGGTATGTGTGTATGCCAGTTGCAGTTAATGTATCTGTATAACCCAGTCACATACAAGTAAGGAAAGGCTTGCCATGCTGGGGGACTCACACCACGGCGTCGTTGGCGATCAGCGCGAGCGCTAATCTCAACGTTGTGCAGAGGCACTGCGGTGTCCGAAAGCCAAGGCCACCAGGCGGGGACTTTATCCTCAGCGAGGTAGCTCCAGGGGCGGTAGCTCAGTTGGTTAGAGCCGCGGACTCATAATCCGTTGGTCGCGGGTTCGAGCCCCGCCCGCCCCACCGTAAAGTTGTATTACCTCGGTTGATGCGTGACATTTCAGTTCCGGGTGATGCCTGACAGGGTTTCGGCTGATGCGCGACAGTTGTTTCGGCTGATCCTTGACACTCCTTCAGATGAGGGAGTGGACGGCTCAGCGGACCCGCCGCCGGCGAGGATGCCGGTGTCGGGTCCTTGGCGGCGTGGTTCACCGGGGCAAACCTACCCATGCCCATGATGCGGTCACGGCGGCGGCGTTAGAGCCTGGTTCAGCCTGCGGATCGTTTGAACTTCGGCGTCCCGGTACGGCCGTCCATCGGGTTGGAGCAGGTCTTGAAACCAGAGCTTCGGAGCCGTCGGGTACGGGTGATCCCACGAGTTCCAGGGAAAGTAGGTCTGGGTCTTTCCAGCGACCAAACCCCAATTGATCGCACCTACGTTGTGCCGCTTCGCAATTGGCAGAACCCCTTCAACGACACTGCCCAGCGTCCGAGCCAGGTACTCGGTGCAGAGGATCGGCCGCCCCAAAGGGGACAGTTCGGCGATCCGGGCCTCGAAGCCTGCTGACTTGTCATAACAGTGGAAGGTGACCACGTCGGAATTGTTCAATTGGATGTTAGCGATTTCACTGCGTCGCTGGGGATCTCCCCACTCGCCATCCCATACGCCACTCGTTAACGGCTGACTCGGATCAACCGATCGTGCCCACCCGAACGCCAGCGAGAGCAGGTCGGCGACGCGCTCCAGCTTGTCTTTCCTCTCGACCTTGCGATACGCACGGGCGGGATTGTCGGGCTCATTCCACAGGTCCCAACCCAAAACGCGGTCATCCGTGCGGAATTGGTTTAACACGCCAGTGACATACTCGAGCAGAGTGCGACGGTAGTCGAGGTCATCGAGGTGTACAGCGCCTGGGCTCTGCACCCATCCGGAGTTGTGGACCCCTGGCTTCGGGGCACGCTGCCGTCCCGGTTTGGGGAACGGATCCCAACATGAGTCGAACAAGACAAAGAGTGGTTTGATGCGGTGGCGCGCCGCAATGCCGACAAACTGCGCGAGACGGCTTTGTAAGCCTCGGTGGTCGCGGGCCCAGAGCTGATCGTGGAGGAAGACCCGCACAGTATTGAGTCCGTATAACTGGGCCCAGCCGAGCTCGGTATCGATGCGCCGGGGGTCGAAGGTGTCGGCCTGAAACATCTCGAGCTGATTGATGGCGTTCGAGGTGATGTAATTGGCGCCGACAAGCCAACCTTGCGCCTGATACCAGCGGTTGGCTCGGTCAGCCGACCACCGGCTTAGGTCTGCTGCGGCGCGGGGCACCGGGGTCAGCGTAGGGCCCGCCGCCAGCAGCAGTGGCAGCTTCAGCACCGTTCGACGCCTCACGTAGTGACGATAATTCTTCGAGTGAGTTATAGGGAGGCTGGAAAACTCGGACGGACGTTCTTAACGCACTCCGGTCCGGTGCCAAGAAGCGCCACTTCTCAAAGCGTGGCGAAGTACCACTACCCTTACCGAAACGGCTGAGGGGCTATGGGTCGCTAATCCCTGGTCGCGGATTTCAGCCCGCCCCACAGCGTCAACATGGCGATTCGGCGCCTACTCGAAGGGCCGGAAGCTAGGTCTGCCAGTCGCTGGATCCGTCGTTCCTCTTGTAATTGCCGCCGCTGGAGTTCGTCACGATGATGGGATCACCTGGGCCGAAGTTGTCGAAGAACCACTTCGCGTTGGTGGGACTGATGTTGATGCAGCCGTGGCTGACGTCACGCTTGCCCTGGTCATCCACCGACCACGGGGCGCTGTGCACGAAGTCGCCGACGTTGTCGAAGCGGACGGCCAGTTCGACCGTCACCTTGTAGCCATAGGTCGAGTTGACCGGGACCCCGTAGGTGGAGGAATCCATCACCACCGAGGGCATCTTCTCCTGCACGTAATAGGTGCCATTCGGGGTCTGGTGGTTACCGGCCGTCATCCCCATCGACATCGGGATGGTCTTCTCCACGGTCCCATTGCGGGTGACGGTCAGTTGGTGCGTCGCGTCGTCGGCCGTGGCCACCAGAGTGTCTCCGGTACGGAAGCTGGACACCGTGCCGCCCGCATCGACGGTCACGTCGGTGTGCGCGGGCCAGAAGCTCAACGGGCGCCAGCGCAGCTGGGTGGGGGTCATCCAGTAGAACTTGCCGGGAACCGGCGGGACCGAAGAGACGTGGACGGCGTTCTCGGCTGCGCCGGCATCATCGACCAGCCCGGGGAAGTTGATGATGATGGGCTGGGCCACCCCCACCGTCGCTCCGTTGGCAGGAACGAACCTCGGCGGCCCGAATGGCGCCGCTCCCATGAACGGTGCCGGGTCCTGGCCCGCGGCGGGGCCAGCGGCAATAGGTGCCGCCGGCGGTGGTGGCGGCGGCGCAGGCGGGCCCACAGGTGGCGCGACAACCCCTGGATCGCCGGGAGCCGGATCCGGATCCGCCAGCGCGGGCCCCGCACTTAGAACCAGCAGCCAGCCCAACATCCAAGCCACTCCAACTGCCTTCAAAGCGGCGAAAACGCTTCCCCTCGTCCAGCCCGACATATACATCCCTCCAGTTTATTTCTGGGACCAGTGTCGCACAGCGCCCAGGCCATAGGTTTGCCAATCCTGAGATCTCAGAACTATTCGGCGGCGTATTCCCTTGTGTCCGTTTGGAATTATCACCGTTCGACGCCACGCGTCATCGGTTGCCGTCAAGTCCCATTTACACAGCCGGGACCTTATAATCCGTTCGTCGCAGGCTTGACCTCCGCGCGCCCCACGCAAACGAGCCCCGCTTAGGCGAAATCATGGTTAACGGCATCGATATCAACAAAGATTGAACCGTGACGGGCAACGGGTTGATAGACCTATCGGCAAAAGTCGCGATCATCACGGGGGGCGGTCGCGGCCAGGGAGCGGCAGAGGCCCGATTATTTGCCTCGCTGGGGGCTCGGGTGGTCATCACCGACATACTCGAGGGCGAGGGTCAAGAGGTCGCGGCGTCGATTGGTGATGCGGCGCGGTTCGTCCGCCACGATGTCAGCAGCGCGGATGATTGGGCAGAAGTGGTTACGTTTGCCTGCAACGAATTTGGCCGCCTTGATGTGCTGGTGAACAATGCGGCGATTTGCGCCGTCGCGCCGATTCTGGATCAGACCGTTGACGAGTTCGAGCGAATGCTGAACGTCAACCTCATCGGGCCTTTCCTCGGGATCAAAGCAGTTGTCGAGCCGATGAAAGCGGCCGGCGGGGGATCGATCATCAACATCTCGTCACAGGCGGGTCTGCATGGACTCGCCGGTTACGGCGCTTACGGATCGTCCAAATGGGGGCTTCGTGGCCTGACAAAGGTGGCGTCAATTGAGCTCGGTCAGTTCGGGATTCGCGTGAATACGGTGTACCCCGGAATGATCGATACGCCGATGATCGGGCATCTCAACGTCCGTCGTGGACCGGGCGGGCATCCCGGATCGCCGCTGAACCGCGTAGGGGTGCCGGAGGAAGTAGCCGCCTTGGTTGCATTCCTTGCCTCCGATGACTCCTCGTATGTGACCGGCGCGGACTTCGCGGTCGATGGTGGCGCTAGCGCAGGACGGATCCCCGTGACTCCGCCCGCGATTCAATCAGGCGATGGTGAGTAACCGCCCTCATCCCGCTGAGTCGTCGGCGAATTCGGATGGCCGGCGGATGGCGTACCGTTGCTCTGCCTGCGCCAGGAATTTCAATGAGTTCTTCGGCGGCGGAATGCTTGCCGGATCGTAGCTTGGGCGCATGCACCGGAACAGGACCTTGGGCAGCATGTAGGCGAAGAAGCGTCTCATCATGTTGGCGAAGCGCAGTTTGCTCGCTAGCTTCGACTCTTTGATCCGCCCCGCGGCGAGGTCCGCGTTGATCAGGGCGTTAGCCGTTCGGATCGTGTACGAGAACTGGTGGCACAGCGCGTAGAACATGCCGTATATCCGTGCCGGATAGTTGTTGTCGTACACCTCCTTGAAGAGGTGGTTGCATACGCTTCGATGCTCGTACTCCTCGGCGAAGTGCCAGAGCCAGAGGTACACCGTCGGTTCATCCCAGTCGTACAGGACGTCGCCGGCCTCTTCGAAAAAGAACTGCGACACGATCGGCCCGACGGTTTCGAACCCTTCTGAGTAGGCCAGACACCACCGCGGGCTCTTCGTCGCCAAGAACCTCCCGAAATCATCGCGCATTTTGTCCGCGGCAGGACCGATCCAGGGGTAGCCGGACTCGACGAGTTTGGTGTTGTACTGAGCATGAAGCTTGGCGTGCCACCCCTCCTGCGCGCAGAACATCGAGACATCGGTGGCCAACTCCGGGTGCGCGGCTGTATCGAGCTCCTTAAGAGACTGCCGGACAACCTTGTTCAAGAAAGATTCCAAATGATGCAGAAAACTCGAGGTCGCATTCAGGAGGTGACAGAATTCCGGTTGATCCTGCGCCCATCTGATTTTCGCGTCGCTGAAGTCGAGTTCCACCTTTCGCACAAGCATCCCTGCACCTCCGGCCTGTGGTGACGGTAGTCACACCATACGCCTGCAGCCAGCGGTTGCGGCCCGGTCATCATTCGGGAGCTGATCGGTTGATCCTTGTAACTCCTGAACGGGGACGTTGCCTTGACTTTCACAAGCTAACGGCCGTTGTCAACAAATCGAATACGCTGCCGGCTTCGAGTTGGATAACACGACCATCAGTTCGCGTATATCCCGACATGCTTATTGAAAGTGTTTCGGCTGATCTTGACGCCCAGGCGGCGGCCAGCACACCACAAAGGCCTACGACGGCAACGACCGAGATCCTGGCTAGTGTTTAACTGGTTGGAGAGCCCGTGCCCGAACAAGCGGAGCAAACCACGAAACGGAAGGGGCGTCACCGCCCCCGGTTGAGAAGCCAAAAGGCACCGCTAGTGTCACGAATCGCATGTTCGGCGAGCTTTTGGAGGTGGAGTTGCCGACAAAAGGGCAGAGGGGGAGGTGAACGAGAGCGAATGAAAACAGGCCAGTACATTCAGTCCGACGTTCGCGGGCACCGGTGGTGGCCGCATACCAGATTCGGCGTCATCGCGCTGATAGCGCTTGTTGCGTGCGCAATGGTGGCGTCGGTCCTTCTCTACGTTGATGGAGCTGCTTTGCACCGCATTCCAGCTCACGGCCCGCCTAATACGAGCGGCACCACAGTGACGCTGGAAGTGGAAAGCATTCAAAACACCTATAGCCAGCTTGTCGGCGATCTCATCGTTTCGCCCGGATCAGCGTTGCTGGATCCGGCGACCGACGGTCTCAAGCAGGACCTCAGCGTTGCGGTAACATCCGCGACGACACCGGTCAAGGTGACTTGGTCCAAGGGGATGTTGCCTGGCACTTTCCCCGTTCCGCTTACCCTGGCGCGCGACGTCGAACGTTGGCCATTTGATCGCTACTACACCGGGCCGATCACGGTCGAACTGTTCATGGGCGCGGCGCAATTGCCGGAACGCGCCAGCGTGACATTCATCGACCGGCTGCCTGGCTGGAAAGTCCACGTAAGCCGTACCAATAACGCGAATGCGTTGGCACCCTACAAAGTTGAATTGCAACGATCGGCGAGCACGATGGTATTCGCTAGCATCGTCCTCTGCATTCTAGTTGCCATTGCGTTACAAGCTTTATTCGTTTCAGTTCAGACGTTGCGGGGCCGACGCAGGTTCCAATCGCCAATGACGACCTGGTACGCGGCGATGCTGTTTGCGGTGGTGCCGCTGCGGAACTCACTTCCGGGCTCGCCGGCATTCGGAAGCTGGATCGATCTCACGATCGTGTTGTGGGTGCTGGTGGCTCTGGTGGTCGCGATGCTGCTGTACATCGTGGCTTGGTGGCGCCAGCAAGAACCGGAGCCGTCCAGCGCAACAGGAGAGCGTGACAACTAACCGGTGCTACTCAACATCCTGGCTGAGGCAGGTCGCCACGTCCCCGGGTCGCGTAAGCGTCAATCAGCCTGCGCCCGGCCGGTCAGCATGGGTTAGATGATCGGGCCGGGCGGTCCATCGTGGTGGGCGAGGTCGAGCAGATCGAGTTGCATCCATGCGATGTCGTGCCAGCTTCCGTGCTTCCATTCGGCGCTGCGGTAAAGGCCGACGTCCTGAAATCCGAAGGATTGATGAAAGCCGTTGCTGGCCTCGTTCGGCTGGGTGATGCCGGCGAAGGCCTGCCGATAACCACGCTCGGCCAGTCGGCCCAATAGTCGTGTGTACAGTTTGCGACCGCCGCCGGTGCGGTGATGGTCGATGTCGACGTAGATACCGGTCTCGGCCGACCACTGGAAGGTAGCGAAGCGTTTCAGCGCCTGCCCGTAGGCGAAGCCGACGATCTGATCCCCTCGTTCCAGGACGAGCCACTCGTGGGTGGCGCGCAACCCTGCGATACGCGCAGCCATCTCGTCTACGGTCGGGACTTCGGTTTCCCAACTGATCGCCGTGTTTTCGACGTAGGGGCGGTAAATCGCCACGCAGGCCGCCGCATCCTGCGGGGCAGCCGAACGCACACTGCTGCCGCTCGATTGCATGCCCGTAGTCTTGCGCGCCCCCGGCCTCAACCAGGAGCTAGAGAAGCGGTTTCGGCTCTACCGGCCGCCGCCGCCGCCTCCGCCGATGATGCCGCCGCCGCCTCCGCCGATGATCATGTTCCCAGTGCTGTTGTTGGTCATGACCGAATTTATCGCCGAATCCGCCACGGCAGCAATCTCTTTGGAGGTGAACAATTACTCGGCTGTTGCGTGAACGGGAGCACCGACTTGGTTTAACAGTCAGGGCTGGTTCACCCGTCAGTCGTTGCGGTACGGCGGCCCGAGGAAGCGCTGCAGCATGGCGTGTTGGACCGCGGGATCTTTGACAGGCCAGCACCACAGTGCCAGGAAGACCCGGATGAGCCATTGCGCAGCGAGTGGGTCGTCGTTCTCCAGGCCGAGCATTTCGGCGGCAAATCCGGTGACGGCGGGTGAGCTGGTGATCCATTCGCTGACCGGCGTCGCATGCATCGACTGCATCAAGTGGGCCAGCGGATCTGATTGCAGGCCCTGCAGGGCGACGACGGTGGCAGTCACCACCCGGTCCGGACCCTTGAGGTTTTTGATGGCTTGGCGCGCCGTCTCGACGATGCGCGCCGCTTGGATGGCGACCACGGCGTCGCGGATGGCAGCTTTACCGCCGGCGTGACGGTAAATCGTCGCCGGCGAGCAGTGCACCTTTGCCGCCAACGCCTCGATCGTGAAGGCGTCGTATCCCCGGTGGGCAATCAGGTCGGCAGCCGCCGCGTAGATCCGCTCAGTTGCTTCGCTTCGTCGGTCCCGTCCCACCAGCCAGTCCTGGCGCGGCATCACACTAAGCTCCCTCGGTCGCGGCCGGCTGAAATATTTCTCTCATGCTGAGAATCTCAAGTGTACTTTTCTCACAGGAAAGCCCACGTGGCACAGTGCAGGCCATCCCGATGGCAATCGGCCCGAGCGCGAGCCGTTCCTCAACTTGGCCGCGCGCCGTTGACCCCGACCCCGGCGGCATTCAATCTGAACCCATGACGGTCGTGGATGATCCGGCCCAGTTCTTCGGCGCCGCGGCGTTACAGGATCCGTATCCGCTGTATGACCGCATGCGCGCGGAGGCGCCCGTGCAGCGAATCGGTGAGTCGGAGTTCTACGCCGTATGCGGCTGGGCGGCGGTGCAAGAAGCCGTCGAACGAGTGGAAGATTTTTCCTCTAACCTCACCGCGACCATGGTCTATCACGATGACGGCACCGTCACTCCCTTCGGCATGATCCCGGCGGGAGACCCGGCGCACGCGCTGGCCACCGCAGACGATCCGGTGCACTCGATGCACCGCAAAATCTTGCTGCCGCACCTGTCGGCCAAGCGTGTGCAGATCATCGAAGAGTTCGCCGCCCAGACCGCTGACCGGTTATGGGAGGACAATCTGCATGGCGGGCAGATCGAGTGGATGAGCGCCATGGCTAACCGGCTCCCGATGATGGTGGTCGCCAGACTCCTGGGCTTGCCCGACGACGACGTCGACATACTCATCCGTCTCGGTTACGCCACCACCACGCTGCTGGACGGGATCGTGACGCCCGACCAGCTGGCGGCGGCCGGTGTGGCCGCGATGGAACTGTCCGGCTATGTTCTGGAACACTTCGAAAAAGCCGGTGCCAGTGGTGAAGACGGTCTGATCGCCGATCTGGCCGCCCGCTATGCCTCGGGTGAGCTGGAGCAAACCCCGGCGCTGGCAATGATGCTCACACTGTTCAGCGCGGCCGGCGAATCGACGGCCTCCCTACTGGGCAGTGCGGCGTGGATTCTCACCGACCGTCCCGAGATCCAACGGCAGGTCCGTGAGAACCCGGAATTGCTAGCGGCTTTCGTCGAAGAGACGTTACGCTTCGAGTCGCCATTTCGTGGTCACTACCGACACGTATGGCGCGACACCACCCTAGCCGGGGTCGAGGTGCCCGGAGATTCTCATCTGCTGCTGATGTGGGGAGCGGCCAACCGCGACCCGTGCCACTTCGAGGCACCGAACGATTTCCGACTGGACCGCGGCAGCGCGAAAGATCACGTGACGTTCGGCAAGGGCGTGCACTTCTGTGTGGGAGCCGCCCTGGCACGTTTGGAAGCCCGCATCGTGTTGGGCATGCTGCTCGGGCGCACGAACTGGATCGAGGCCACCGATGTCGGGGAGTGGCTACCCAGCATCCTGGTCCGGCGCCGCGGGCATCTGCACCTCTCCGTCCGCTGATAGATCGGTCACGACGGCCGGGACTGCTCGAGATAGGTTGCCAGAGCGTTGGTTAGCCCTCGCCGGGCGTCATCGAGGTCCGCGTAGGAACCCAATTGGCGCTCGGAGACCAGCCCACGCATCGCACCAGGGATCAGCGCGGCTACCTCGCGGACACGCTGTGGGTCGACGCCTAGGCCGGCGAAGGCAGTTTGGCAGGTTTTCTGCCAGCTCTTGCCCCAGGAGATGAGTTCGGCAGCAGTGCGCGGATACAGGCGTTCCAGCTCGTGGTGATCGCGGGGGAGTGCGGCACGGAGGTTTTCGATCGCGCGGGAATCATCGGAGGCCAGGCCGTGGTAGAGGGTGTCGATGATCGCGCCGACCCGCTCGCGCAGGGGTGCGTCCGGTTCGACGCTCGTGAATGCCGACATCGTTGCATCACGGCGCTCGGCGGTGTGGTGCAGTACGGCTGCCCAGAACCCGTCGGTGTCGCCGAACTGATACTGCACCGCACCCCAGGTGGCGCCGATGTCCTTCGCGATGCGGTTGGCCGAAACCGAGCCTGGCTCGCCCGAGGCGAGCGACTTTAGCGCCGCCTTGAGCATGCTCTCGCGGGTGGCGTTGCCGCGACGGTTCGGACGTCTGCCCACCACTCCGGCCCCGGACAAGCGCACAGTCATGAAATCGATAGTAGGGGCTCGACTAAATTTTTCATAGAAGGTACTTTGATAATGACGTTGCTGAGGAGGACACCTGCGATGGCTAAACCGCCGTTGTCGATGAAGCCGACCGGTTGGTTCCAAGTGGCCTGGTCCGATGAGATCGGCATCGGCGACGTGCACACGGTGAAGTACTTCGACCAGGAGATGGTCGCCTGGCGGGCCGAGTCCGGTGAGCTCACCGTGATGAACGCCTACTGTGAACATCTCGGCGCGCACCTGGGGTTCGGCGGCAAAGTCGTCGGCGAGGTGTTGCAGTGTCCGTTTCACGGTTGGCAGTGGAGTGCCCACGGCCGCAACGTCTGTATCCCGTACCAGGACCGCCCCAATCGCGGCCGGCGAATCCGCACCTACCCGGTCGTTGAGCGCAACGAGTCGGTCTACATCTGGCACGACGTCGAGGGTCGTGCGCCGTACTTCGAGGCGCCGGACATCTTCGCCGGATTCAACGACGCCAGCAGTGCGGCCGACTACTACCCGCAGCAGCGGTTGTACCGACAACGCCTGGAAATGCATCCGCAGTATGTGCTCGAAAACGGTGTGGACTTCGCCCATTTCAAGTACGTGCACAACACCCCGATCGTGCCGATCTTCACCCGCCACGACTTCGCCGAACCGGTGTCCTATGTCGACTTCACCATCACCTTCGAGGGTGACGACAACCAGAAGATCGAGGACATCGACAGCCGCGTGGAAGCCATCAACGGTGGTCTGGGAATCGCGGTCACCAAGAGCTGGGGCATGATCGACAACCGCACCATCTCGGCGATTACCCCGGTGGACGAGTCCACCTCCGACGTCCGGTTCATGGTCTACATCGGCCGAACGCCGGGCAAGGATTCGGAACGGGCCGAGACGAAGGCGCGTGAATTCGGCCAAGAAGTGATCCGCCAGTTCGAGCAGGACATCGAAATCTGGCAGCACCAGCGCTACTCGGACCCGCCGGCGTTGGCCACCGCCGAGTACGCGGGGTTCACTGCAATTCGCAAGTGGGCCAAGCAATTCTATCCTGACGGCATTGGCGGCAGCGCCGCCGACGTCTACGCCGCATCCCAGAAAGGCGCAACCGAATGAACGCGACCGCCCAGCCGATTCGTGTGTTCCAAGTTGCGACCGGCAACGTCGGTTCGGAAATGATCAAGCGGATCGCCGCACGGCCGGATCTGGAACTGATTGGCGTGCACTGCTACTCGCCGGACAAGGTCGGCAAGGACAGCGGCGAGCTGGCCGGTGTGGCTGCTAACGGGGTCAGGGCAACCGGCAGTATCGAAGAGATCATCGCGGCCAAGCCGGACGTGCTCACCTTCCATGGCGTGTTTCCCGACGAGGACCTTTACGTCAAAGTGCTTGAGGCCGGTATCAATATCGTCACCACCGCGGACTGGATCACCGGGTGGCACCGCGATAGGAATCACCCGCATCCGTCCGGCAAGCCGGTAACTCAGCTGCTGGCCGACGCGTGCGAAAAAGGTGGTGCGACCTTCTACGGAACCGGGATGAACCCCGGGCTGAATCAGATTCTGGGCGTGGTGTGTTCGGCCGACGTCGCCGAAATCGAGAACGTCACCACCATCGAGTCGGTGGATGTGTCCTGCCACCATTCCAAGGACACCTGGATCGAGGTCGGGTACGGCCTGCCGGTCGATGATCCGGAAATCCCGGCAAAGCTCGAGAAGTACACCCGCGTCTTCGCCGACAGTGTGCTGATGATGGCCGACTGCTTCGACGTGGCGCTCGACGAAGTAAAGTTCAGCTACGAACTGGGCGCGTGTACCAAGGACGTGGACCTGGGCTGGTACACGCTGCCGAAGGGTTCGCTGGGCGGCAACTACATCAAATACCAGGGCTTGGTGGACGGCGTCCCGCGGGTCGAGACGCATCTGGAGTGGCAGATGACCCCGCACACCGACCCCAGCTGGAACATCAAAGGTTGCTACATCACCCAGATCACCGGCGATCCGTGCGTATACAACAAGCACATGATCTTCCCGAAGGCGGGCGTGGATCTGTCCAACCCGGACAATTTCGCCTCCATCGGCATGACCGTGACGGGCATGCCCGCCCTGAGCGCGATCACCTCGGTGGTGGCGGCGCCGCCGGGACTGATCACCAGCGCTGACCTGCCGTTGCGCGGTTTCGCGGGGCGTTTCAACAGGTAGCTTCCGACAGCTGCCAGGCGCTGCGTAATCACCAGAGGCTGCGCTCAGATTCCGCCGGTGCCAGACTAGGGGTTAGTGCTGCGGCCTCGAATGCGACAGGGATGCTGATAGACGAACTGTTGAGTTGGGTAGACAACATGGCTATGACGTGGCAATCGCCGTGGCTGCAGCGCCACCATGGGTCAGGACCGGCGGCATGACCGTTATCGATCCGTCGGAAGATCATCCCGAGGCAATCACGCTGGGCCTGCACGACGCGTCTCCGCCGCACATGGTGGATGCGATGGCCAAAGATGTCGAGCTCGAATTAGGCTGGGGCAAACTCATTTTCGGCCAAACCTTCGCCGATGTCGGCACGCTGACCGAGGCACTGCGCCGGGAAGTGGCCGGGCGCCGCGACATCTGTATCTACGCGCGCGAGTCACATGTGGTGGTCGCCGGAGCCCCGACCGAGCTTTTCATCGATCCCAGCCACACCTATCGACTGCGCTTCACCGAAGACACCAGCCAAGAAAGCCTGGCTCCGTCACCGATCGGTGTAACCGTGCGAACGCTGAACGATCCAGCGGATGCCGATGCCATGAACCGAGTGTTTGTTCGCTGCGGAATGGTCCCGTCACCGGTCGAGACAATCTGGGACAACCACCTTCATGCCGACGCGGTCATTTACCTGGTCGCGGTGCGTGACAATGACGGCGCCGTGGTGGGCACCGTGACCGGTGTCGACCATGAAGTGCTCTTCAACGACCCCGAGCACGGGTCGAGCCTGTGGACGCTGGCCGTCGACCCTGCTGCCGCCCTGCCCGGAATCGGGGAAGCGCTGACCCGGGCCCTGGCCGAGCACTTCCGCAGTATGGGCCGCTACTACCTCGACCTTTCCGTCGCGCACGACAACGCCGCGGCGATCGGCCTCTACGAGAAGCTGGGCTTTCGCCGCGTTCCGGTGCTGGCGATCAAACGCAAGAACGCGATCAACGAGCCGCTGTTCACCCCGCCTTCGGAGACGGTCGACGACCTCAATCCTTACGCGCGGATCATCGCCGACGAGGCGATGCGCCGCGGTATCTGGGTCGAGGTGCTGGATGCCGAGACCGGTGAGATGCGGCTGACCCACGGTGGCCGCAGCGTGATCACCCGCGAGTCGTTGTCCGAGTTCACCACGGCAATCGCCATGTGCCGCTGCGACGACAAACGCTTGACCCGGCGGCTGGTTTCCGAGGCCGGCATCGCCGTGCCGCGTGCCCGCCTGGCGACTTCGAACGACGACGATTTTGCCTTCCTGAAGGAAGTCGGCGAGGTCGTCGTCAAGCCGACTCGCGGTGAGCAGGGTAAGGGCATCACCGTGGGCGTTCTCCCCGACCACGGTCCGGACGAGCTCGCCGCCGCCGTGGCACGTGCGCGTGAGCAGTACCCGGAAGTCCTCATCGAGCAGCGGGTCGCGGGAAGCGACCTCCGGTTGGTGGTGATCGACGGTCGGGTGGTGGCCGCCGCGCTGAGGCTGCCCCCGGAGATCATCGGCACCGGGGAGCACACCGTGCGGGACCTGATCGCGGCCGAGAGCCGACGACGCTCTGCGGCCACCGGCGGTGAGTCACGTATCCCGCTCGACGAGGTCACCAAGGCGGCGGTCGCGGAAGCCGGCTGGATGCTGGACGACATCTTGCCGCGAGGAACTCGGCTGCGGGTACGCCACACCGCCAACCTGCACCAGGGCGGCACGATTCACGATGTCACCCCTGACGTGAACCCGGAACTGTGTGAGGTTGCGGTGGCCGCCGCCGACGCGATTGGCATCCGGGTGACGGGTATCGACCTGCTCGTGCCTGACATCACCGGCTCGGACTACGCCTTTATCGAGGCCAACGAGCGACCGGGGTTGGCCAACCACGAACCGCAGCCCACAGCAGCGGCTTTCATCGACTATCTGTTCCCCGGCCATCCCGGCCAGCCGCTGGCCTGGACCCCCGAGGAGTCGCGACCGTGACCCGGCAAAATTTTGCCGCCATCAGAGTTTGACAGCTGTGTAACATTCCCGCCATCGATGGTCCTTATTGTCGGCCGAGCAAACCACCGACAATCCGATGCACTGCATCGCAGCGATAGGAACTCCATTGAGCGGCAACCCAGTGCGCCTGCAGGCAATCACCAACGTCGAGTCGTATGTGCCGCCAGCAATCAGCTTCGACCCGGGCGAGCAACCGGGGGAGATATTCGGATCGAATGTCTTCACCAAGGCGGAGATGCAGGCACGGCTGCCCAAGTCGTTGTACAAGTCCGTAGCGGCGACGATCGACAAGGGCGTCAAGCTCGACCCTGCCGTCGCCGACGCGGTCGCTGTCGCCATGAAGGACTGGGCGCTGGAAAGGGGTGCCACCCACTACGCCCATGTCTTCTACCCGATGACCGGGCTGACCGCGGAAAAGCACGACAGTTTCCTAGAGCCCGTCTCCGACGGCCAGACGCTCGCCGAGTTCGCCGGCAAGACCCTCATTCAAGGCGAGCCTGACGCGTCCAGCTTCCCCTCTGGTGGATTGCGGAGCACCTTCGAGGCACGTGGTTACACCGGCTGGGATGTCACCAGCCCGGCCTACATCCTGGAGAACCCGAACGGCAACACGCTGTGCATCCCGACGGTGTTCGTCTCGATGACCGGCGAGGCGCTGGACTACAAGACGCCGTTACTGCGCAGCCAGCAAGCCATGGGCGCGCACGCCGAGCGCATCTTGAAGTTGTTCGGTCACAAGGACTTCAATCACGTCGTTTCGTTCTGCGGACCTGAGCAAGAGTACTTCCTGGTCGACCGGCACTTCTTCCTTTCCCGGCCGGATCTGATCAACGCGGGCCGGACCCTGTTCGGCGCCAAGCCGCCGAAGGGCCAAGAGTTCGACGACCACTACTTCGGCGCGATTCCCGAGCGGGTGCTGGGCTTCATGATGGACACCGAGCGGGAGCTGTTCAAACTCGGTATCCCCGCCAAGACCCGGCATAACGAAGTGGCCCCCGGCCAGTTCGAGGTAGCGCCGATGTTCGAGCGGGCCAACATCGCCTCCGATCACCAGCAACTGCTGATGACGATCTTCAAGACGATCGCCAAGAAGCACGGCATGGAATGCCTGTTCCACGAAAAGCCGTTCGCCGGCGTCAACGGTTCCGGCAAGCACGTCAACTTTTCGATGGGCAACGCCGAGCTGGGTTCGCTGCTGGTCCCCGGTGACACACCGCACGAAAATGCGCAGTTCCTGGTGTTCTGCGCCGCGGTGATCCGAGCCGTGCACAAGTTCGCCGGGCTGCTGCGGGTTTCGGTCGCGTCGGCCACCAACGATCACCGCCTGGGCGCGAACGAGGCGCCGCCGGCGATCATCTCGATCTTCCTGGGTGAACAACTCGCCGACGTGTTCGAGCAGATCGCCAAGGGCGCCGCGACCTCGTCAAAGGGCAAGGGCACCATGATCATCGGCGTCGACACGCTGCCTCCGCTGCCAACCGACGCCGGCGACCGCAACCGCACCAGCCCGTTCGCGTTCACCGGCAACCGGTTCGAGTTCCGCGCACCTGGCTCCGGGCAGACGGTCGCCGTGCCGATGATCGTCCTCAACACGATCATGGCCGACTCGCTCGACTACATGGCCTCGGTGCTGGAGCATGCCGTTGCCGACGGCGAGGACTTCGACAAGGCGGTACAGAAGCTGCTCACCGAGGTCATCACCGAGCACGGCGCCGTCGTTTTCAACGGGGACGGGTACTCGGATAATTGGCAGGTCCAGGCGGCCGAGCGTGGGTTGCCGAATCTCAAGACCAGCCTGGACGCCATTCCGGAGCTGATCAAGCCGGAAGCGGTCGAACTGTTCGCGAAATACGGGGTCTTCAACGACCGCGAGCTGCACAGCCGCTACGAGGTCCGCCTGGAGCAGTACGCACTGACCGTCGGCGTGGAGGCCAAGCTGGCAATGGAGGTCGGCGCGACGATAATCCTGCCGGCTTCGCTGCGTTACCAGACCGAGCTCGCGCAAAATGTCGCCGCGTTGAAGGCTGCCGGCGTGGAACCCAGCACCGCGGCGCTGGAAGCGGTTTCGGCACCCATCGCCGATCTCGAGGCAGGTCTGGCAAAGCTCAAGACGGCGCTGTCCGATCACTCGGCGGAATCGGCGCTTGATGAGGCCAAGCACGCACAGGAAGAGTTGCTACCAGCGATGGCGGCGGTCCGGGCAGCCGCCGACGCGCTCGAAGGCATTGTGGCCGATGATCTTTGGCCGCTCCCAACCTATCAGGAGATGCTCTACATCCTCTGAAAGTCGAGTCGCCGGATGTCGGTGAGCGTGCCGAGCACATACCTCTCAGCAGGCTATACTCTGAGGCTGAAGGCTTGTGCCCAGGTTGAGTCCGCAGCCGATGGCGAATGCTTCGTAGGACAATTGGTCGGCGGCATTCGGTTTCCGCGCAATTAGTCACGACAACGAGAGGGCGGTGCACGCATGCCCGCATGGCGCCGCCACAAAGAGGACGGGGAAGTCATCACGCCGACTCCCCCCAACCGTGAAGTCGGCGCGGAGATCGAAGTCGAGGTCGATGCTCCCTCGACCCTCGAATTCCAGATCGCCGTCGCCCGTCAGCCGGGTATCGAGATTCGTGAATCTTTGGCAATCACGGTGAACGGCAAGGCAGTTGAGCCCCGGGAAATCATTGGAGAGCACCAGACGCGGATTCATTCGTTACATGTCGACCGGGGAACCGTGCAGCTGTCGTACTCGGCAACGGTCTGCGGGGAAGCCGGGCCCGCCCCGGTACGCGACATCGACCTGATCACGTATCTGCGCCCGAGCCGGTACGCCGAAGCCGACAAGTTCTTCGGATACGCTGCGACTGAGTTCGCCCAATACGCCGACTCGGTGACGGTGCTCGAAAAGGTCTCAGCGTGGGTGGGCACCCGCCTGAATTACGTACCCGGATCGAGTGATCCGATCGATGGTGCCGGCGAAACATTGCTGGCAGGCGCCGGGGTGTGCCGTGACTACGCGCACTTGGTGATTGCATTGTTACGGGCGCTGAACGTGCCGGCGCGGCTGGCGGCGGTCTACGCGCCAGGGTGTCAGCCAATGGACTTTCACGCGGTGGCCGAGGCGTTTGTCGACAACGAGTGGCGCGTCGTCGACGCGACGTGCCTGGCACCCCGGCAGTCGATGGTGCGCATCGCTACCGGCCGCGACGCCGCCGATACTGCATTCCTGGACAACCACAAGGGTTCCATCACGCTGAAAAACATGCAGATCAGCGCCGTCGTTGACGGTGAGCTGCCGTTAGATTCGGTCGACCAACTGGTCAGCTTGCGCTAGCAGAAATCAGTGACCGGGTAGCTTCTCTCGCACCGTGTCGGTGAGGAATCGTCCCCACGACACCGGCCGGAAATTGCGTGCCGCGGCGGTGAGCGCGCTGCGCGACTCCGCGCTCAGTTCGATATCGGCAGCGGCCACGTTGAACTCGAGTTGCTCCACACTGGACGCCCCGGGAATGGCGACCACGTTGGGCAGGCTGATCAGCCAGGCCAGCGCGACCTGAGCCGGCTTGGCGTCGACCTCGGTGGCGACGTCGCGCAGCGTCTGCAGCAGCGGCTCGATCCGGCGCAGGTTCTCGGTGCCGAAAAGCGAGTTCGCTGCGCGAACCCCACCGGGACGGTTGTCGACGCCGTACTTGCCGCCCAATAGTCCCTGCGCCAGTGGGCTGTAGGCGATCACGATGCGGTTCTCGCGTTCCGCGAAGGGAACTAGGTCGTCCAGCGCGGCCGGCCGGGCGAGCGAGAAAAGCACCTGGTTGCTGATCACGGGGCGTCCGAGCGCGGCGTCGGCCTTCTGCCATCGCGACAGCGAGTAGTTGGAAACACCGGCTGCACCGATGGCGCCGCTATCGAGCAGATCGCGCATTCCCGGCATGATCACCGTGTCCGGCACTACCGGGTTGGGCTGGTGCACCTGGTAGAGCGGGATGCGGTCCAGCTGCAGCCGTCGGGCACTGGCACGCTCGCGCTGTTTGACGACGGCGGGGAACGGGGCGACCGGGAAGACCTTGCTGGCCACCGCGACTTCGGCGCGCTCGTCGCCGAGTGCCTCACCGAGGATCCGTTCGCTTTTGCCCAGGCCGTACACCTCGGCGGTGTCGAACAGCGTGACGCCCAGAGCGCGAGCGCGTCGGACTATGTCTCGCGCGGCTCCCGAGGCGTAACTGTCCCCGTAGCCCCACTCCCGCGACCCGAACTGCCAGGTGCCCAGCCCAATGCGGCTGACTCTTCCGACTCCGTCTACGTCTAAACACTTCATGCTGCCCACCGTAGTGAGCAGCCGGCTACCTCAGCTAGGCGGCGTCGGAGCGCGCGCCGGCGCCGTGTCGTTCAAGTACTTCCAGCACCTGTTGGCTCTCGACGACGTCATCCTGTTCGCAAAGCTGGCGTAGCTCGGTCACCACCGTCTGCAAGTGATCCAGGCGTGCGGACGCCTGGGTCAGGGTGGTTAGCCAGTTGTCGTAGTCGCGCTCGTCAGGACCCATCTCCGCCACGGCGAAAGAGGTCATGCCCATCTGAATCACACTCCTGAACTTCAACTACCTGCCACGGGCGTGCCACCGCCCTCATGCCAGGCTTGCCCGTTGCGGATGTGTCTAAACTCACAAAACCCCTGATCACCGACTATCCGGAGTCAGTGTCTAACCACTTGGATGAAGAGTTCGGCGACGGCCGCGAGTTACCGGCCCGGCGGGTGACCGATACGCTGTGCCTGCAGCGGGCTCGTTACAAGAGAGGGCAAATATGTCAAGGACAGTGGTGGTCGGCGCCTCGAGCGGCCTCGGGCGTTGCCTGAGCGTCGGTCTCGCGCAGCGCGGCGCTCAGGTCGCGTTGCTTGCCCGTCGTCGCGCGCGCATCGAGGCAGCTGCGGCGGAGGCGGGCCCGGACGCGGTCGCCATCGAGTGCGACGTCACCGACGAGGGATCGTGTCGATCGGCCATCAACGAAGCCGCCGATGCGCTCGGCGGTATCGACAACCTGATCTACACACCGGCGATAGGGCCACTCGTCCGGATGGTCGACACCGACGCAGAAACGTGGCGGCGCGTCTTCGACACCAACGTCATCGGTGCGGCGCTGGTGACGGCGGCAGCGGTGCCACACTTGACCGCCTCGGCGGGCAAGGCCGTGTACCTCTCATCCGACGCGGGTCCGTTCGGACCGCCCTGGCCGGGCCTGGGCGCGTATGGCGTCAGCAAGGCCGCGCTCGAGCAGCTTGTCGATGCCTGGCGAGCGGAACATCCCGACATCGGCTTCACCTGCCTGATCGTGGGGGAGTGTGGCGGCGGCGAGGGCGACGCGGCGACGGGAATGAACATCGGTTGGGATATGGACCTCGCGATGAAGGCCGTTCCGCTTTGGTCATCGCGTGGCTGCATGCCAGGCAAGTTGATGCCGGTCGACGACCTCATCGACGTGGTGCACACGATCCTGGGTACCAATGCGTCGACGTCGATGCCGGTCGTGGTCGCTCGAGGGGCGCCCGCGAGCCCGGTAGCGTTTCCGGATCCCCGTTAGTCGCAGAACGTGCGGCCCTGCTGAACTGCTGGACGCGAGCTGAATTCTGTCCGCTGGAGCCGATCACGTCCTCTACAGTTGCGCTGAATAACGACGAGCGAAGGAGACGCCGGATGGCGTGGTTCCTGGCCCTCCAGGGCCCATCCCACTCACCCCACCAGTCGTTGGTTTACGAGCTTCAGGACGCGGTGGATGTGGACAAGATCGCCCAGGAACTGGTCAGTTCCGCGACGCTGGATCGGGTGGTGCCCATTCCTGCGGTGCTGTCGCAAAACAAACGTCGACACCAAAAAGTGACGCTGTATGTCCGGCCCGCCGCCTGGGGCCTTTGGGCGTTCTACGAGCTGTCCGACGAAGACCGCAAACAGCTGCTGAAGGACAACCCGGTGATCAACGCGCTCGCTCAAGCGCAGCAGCGCGGCAAAGGCAATGCGGCCGGGCCTCGGGGGCCGATGACGGTACAAGTCAATCCCCTCACCGGCCAGGTGGGACCCGCCAACGCGGGCCCGTGAGCTACCCCAGGCGAGACACCGCAGCGCGCAGCGCTAGGCGGTGTTCTCGGAATCGCCGAAGTCGTCGCTGACTGACGCGGCGCCGAGCGTGCTGAGCATTCCGAGTGCCGCGCGCTGCCAGGTGAACATCTCGGCACGGCGCCTCGCGCAGGCGCGCCGGTGTTCTTCAGGCCGACTCACGACCGCGCTGACCGCTTGGGCGATGGCCCCGGGGTTGTTGTCGGCCAAGGCACCGCTGTCTGCGGTGATGATTTCGCTGAGCGCCGACGTGCGGGAAACCACGGCCGGCGTCCCACATGCCAGCGACTCCAGCGCGGCCAGCCCGAAGGTTTCGTGCGGTCCCGGGGCCAGCGCAACATCAGCCGAAGCCAGCAGCGCGGCGACGGTATAGCGATCGGAAATGAAACCGGTGAAATCGATCGGTAATCGAGCGGCCTGACGTTGCAACCTGGCCCGCAGCGGGCCGTCGCCCACCACGACCAGCCGGGCCTCGACACCCGCGGCGCACAATTCCGCGACCGCGTCGATGCTGCGGTCGGCCCGCTTTTCTACCGACAGGCGGCCACAGTGCACCAGCAGGATCTGCGAGGGCGCCGCCCAGCGCTGACGTACCAGCGCTGAACGCCGGCAGGGATGGAAGGTCTCCAAGTCCACGCCCAGCGGGACGGTTACGGTGTTGATCGCCCCGATGCGATCGAATTCTTCGCGGGCAAAGCCGGTGGTGCATACCACCGTGTCGTAGTTGGCGGCGGTGCGCCGGTTGGCGAAGTCAGCGAACGCCCTCGCGGTGCGACGCGGAAGTATCTGGCCCGCAAGGCGATCAAGGCGCTCGTGGGAGATCATCACCGTGGTGGCGCCGTGCTCTCGTCCCCAGCGGCCCAGCGACCTCAGCGTGAGTCGGTCAGACACCTCCAAGGTGTCCGGATTGAGCGCTTCCAGCAATGCCCGCACTGGTCCTGGCATTACCGCGCGGTAGCCGCCGGTGAACGGAATCAACCTGGCGGGTACGGTAATTCGCACTACGCCCGTAGACAGCTGGGTCTGTGCGGCATGCCGACCCGGGACGATCAGGAACACCTGGTGGCCAGCGGCCCAGTATTCCGCGCCCAGCCGGTCGACGGCGGTGCGAAGGCCGCCGGAGCGAGGTCCGTAGAAGTTGGCGACCTGAACGACACGCATACAGCCAGCAGAACTGCCGCTTGTGTGCGGTCAACGATCTGACATCGACGGTTGGCTGAACAAGCCATGAACTCCAAGAACCGAAGTGGTCGATAAGCGCCGTCAGGCGGCGACGGCTCGCAGTCGGAAGAGCCTGATCTCACGTGGCGCGCAGCTTGCGCGGTAGCGGTGGTAACCGGCATAGAAGTCGGTCGCCGTGGCCCATGCGGCGGCACGGGCGTCGCCGGTGAGCAGCTCGGCTCGGTACTGTGCGGGCGCAGTCATGAACTCGACCGTGCATTCGGGGTGGGCCAGCAGGTTGGCGCTCCAGGCCGGATGCGGCGGACGACCATAGTTCGACCCGATCGCGAGCAGCCCAACGGAGTCGTCGATCAGTACCAGCGGCTGGGTGCGCGGCAACCCGGACTTCGCACCCGTCGTCGTGACCAGCCCCACTCTGCCGATCCCGGCTGAGCTGAGTCGACCCCGTGTTGCTGGAATCAGCACCTTGTCGATACGTGGGGCCAGGTAAAGCAGGAACCGGTAGCCGACCGAACTCATCAGCGCGCGCTCCACCAACGCCTCGTCGAGCCGCAGCCGCCGCCCTCGAAGTGGGCTCTCCCGGCGAAGGGGCATGCGTCGAGGCTACCCAATGCGCGCTATGCCCATGAGCCATTTAACGATTCGTCACCGATCACGCCATTGCGCCGTTACGCATGGCGGTGCGTGTGCACTCGGCAAACCATTTCGAGCCCTATTTGGATTCATTGAGCGGAGTCTAAAAATGGCTTAATTCCACGGCATTACCCGCCGAAGCGCGCGGTAGGCTTGACGCACGCGAGCCGACCGGCAACGCCGTAAGGCTATCGCACCGCGGTGGCTGGTTCGGTTGCAGCGGGAATGGGGATGAAGAAAGATGCGCCATTTACCGGCCGCACTCGTCGTTGCCGGCGTCTGCATTCTCGCTGCCGGTTGTGGCAGCAGTAGCAACCAGGCTGCTGTCAAGACGACCACCACCACATCGCTCATTCCGCGTCCCGTTGTCGCGCGTGAGCTTGATGCGCTGCTGCTCAGCCCGGAGCAGATCAACCCCCTGATCGGCGCGAAAGACATGGCGGTCACCCGCAGGCACGACGCGATGTCTGACGACAGCGCCACCATGAAGCCCAAGGAATGCCTGGCCATCGACGGCTCGGCGCAAGCCCAGGTCTACGCCGACAGCGGCTACACCGCCGTGCGTGATCAGGCACTCAACGACGGCGATAACTTCACACACTATGCCGAGCAGGCGGTGGTGCTGTTCCCCACCGCCAAACTAGCCGGCGTCTTCTTGGTCGGGTCGGCTCTACGTTGGCCGGCCTGCCACGCATACACCCATACCCAGTCCGGAACGGAATGGATCGTCGGGCCGATATCCGACACCGACGGTGCACTGAGCACGATTGCGACACAACAGAATGCGCGGGCCGGCGGCTGGGCCTGCGGTCGGGCGCTGGCGATCAAGAACAACGTCATCGTCGATGTCAACACCTGCAGCCCCGACCCGAAGAACTCAGCCGTCGACATCGCCAACCAGATCGCCGCCAAAGTACCTACCCTATAAGGCCTTTCGCGCCGTCACTCGGTGTCGGCGGGATCGAGAAGTCGCACCTCCTCGAGGTCCATCACCGCTTGCAACTCGCGCAGCACGATGTCATCAATGCGGTTTTGGTCGCGAAGCTCGATGATGGCCCTGCGCTTGTGTTCGAGCACGCCAAGGCGCACCCGTCGAAGCAGCTCGTTCCGGTCGGCCACCTCACTGGAACCCTCAGCGTCGCCGCCCGCCTCGACCAGCGCCGCGTGTTCTTCGTATTCCTTTTTCAGGCGCCTCAACAGGTCATCGCCGATGCCGATTTCACCGGCGACCACTGGCAGGGCTTCCAGAGCGGCCTGGGAGCCGCGACAGCGGGCAAGTTGCAATTCGTCAGCGTGACTTGAGTCTTCGGGCATCCGGGCCCAGCGAACAACGTCGGGCAGCGTGCTGCCTTGGACTAGGACGGTCACCAGAATGACTACGCAGACAACGAAGACGATGAGGCTTCGGTCCGGGAATCGGGCACCGCTGTGCGTGGTCAATGGGACGGCCAACGCCGCGGCGAGCGACACCGCACCACGGAAGCCCGCCCAGTTGGATACCACGCGGTGGCGCCACTCGACACGACGGGCGCGCTGCACCGCGCGCCGGTCCACCGTGCGAAGCAGTACGGTGACGGCTTCCGTACCGGCAAACCGACTCACGATGATGACGCCGGTGACGGCGAGAGCCAGTAATGCGGCGTGGCGAAGTCCGCCGTCGACGCCGGCTATGCCGCGGACCGCATGCGGCATCTGGGTGCCGACGAACACCCAGAGCGAGCCGTTGATCAGAAACGTCGTCAGGTCCCAGAACGCAAAAGTCTGCAGGCGCGAACGAGCCCGGATCACGTGCGGCGATGCATAGGCGAGCACGAGAGCCGACACCAGAACCGCGACGACGCCACTGCTGTCAATCGTTTGCGCGAGTAAAAACGCGGCGAAGGGCGTCAGCAAGCTCAGCGCGCCTTCCTCTTGCGGTGCGTCGATTCGCCGACGCACTCGCGCCATCGCAAGCCCGACCAGCAGCCCGGCGCTGATGCCACCCAGGTAGGAGCCGACGAAACGGGCGGTCAAGGCCGCCGGGCCGACCGGGCTGCCGCCGACCGCAACGGAGACGGACACGGTGAACAGGACCAGCGCGGTCCCGTCGTTGATGATGCTCTCCGCCTTCAACACTGTCAGCGTCCGGCGTGGCAACTGTTTCGCAAGGCCGGCTACGGCGGCGGCGTCGGTGGGGGAGAGCACGGCGCCGAGGACCGACGCCGCATGTGACTCCATCCCAAATGCCCGTGCCGTCCAGGACACCGCCACCGCAGTCGCAATCACCAGGCCGACGCCGAGAAAAACGATGACGCGCAAGTTTGCGCGTATCTCGCGAAAGCTGGTGTTCAGGCTCTCCCAATAAAGGATCGCGGGCAAGAACAGCAGCAGCACGATCTCGCCATCCAGTCGGACGCCGCCGACCTGCGGGATCAACCCCAACAGTGCACCCAGCACGATCAACAGAACCGGGGGGCCCACGCGGTAACGCCGGCCGATAACCGTGCCCACGACCACTGTGGCACACAGCGCAACGATGACGACGAGCCCGAACACCAGCACATCATCCTGTACGAGCGGTCAACTTTCACACTTTCGCCGGCCGGGGGCTGCGGCGGCACCGATGAGCCGACCTGGGCCGCGCGCAACTGTTACGGTGTGCGGCGTGGTTCGACGAGCGGCCACCCCAGCGGCGCCCTCGCTTGATCGGCCGTGGCGGCGTTCAGGTTCGTTGCGCTATGCGTTGGCGAGGCTCCGCGGGATCGTCAGACCGCCGGTGGTCGTGACCGAGGCGCCCGTCGGCATCGTCATCGACCGAGACGCCGAGGTCGGCGCGCGCGACGGAACGGTGTTGCGGGTCAACGTGTTCCGTGAACCTGGCGCAGGCGCCCGCCCGGCAATCGTGAGCATCCACCCGTACGGCAAAGACAAGCTGCCCACCCGGCGCGGCAGGCGGTGGACCTTCCCCATGCAGTACCGGATGACGCGGCAGCCGGAGCCGGTGCGGTTCTCCGAACTCACCGGTTGGGAGGCGCCGGACCCCGCGTGGTGGACACGGCAGGGTTTTGCGGTGGTCAACGCCGACCTGCGCGGCTGCGGGCACTCCGAGGGCACCGGACGGATGTTCTCGTCGCAGGAGAGCGAGGACGCCTACGACGTCGTTCAGTGGGCGGCCGACCAACGGTGGTGTGACGGACGGGTGGTCATGCTCGGCGTGTCCTACCTGGCGATCAGCCAGTACGGGACCGCCGCGCTGCACCCGCCGGCGCTGCGAGCCATCTGCCCGTGGGAGGGGTTCACCGACGCCTACCGCGACGCGGCGTTTCCCGGCGGCATCCGGGAACGGGGCTTCATCCGCAACTGGGGGCTGGTCATCCGCCACACCACCCGACAGGCCTACGACATGCTGCGGGTGCAGAAAGCGCACCCGCTGCGCGATCAGTTCTGGCGATCGCTGGTGCCGGACCTGTCGTCGATCACCGTGCCGATGCTGGTGTGCGGCAGCTTCGCAAACCACAACCTGCACAGCCGCGGTTCGATCCGCGCCTTCACCCGGGCCGCCTCGACCCATGCCCGGCTCTACACCCACCGCGGCGGCGAGTGGTCGACGTTCTACTCCGAGCCCGCCCGCGCCGAGCAGCTGGCCTTCCTGCGCGGCGTGCTCGATGGCACGGCCGTTCCCGCCCGCAGCGTTCGGCTGGAGGTGCGCGAGGACCGCGACACCGTCGCCGAGGTGCGCGAGGAGACCGAGTGGCCGCTCGCCCGCACGCAGTGGCGGTCGCTGTATCTGGCCGGGCCCGGGCTGCTGGCCACCGAGCCGCCACCGAACTTCGGCACGATCACGTTCGAAACCCACCGGCGCGCCGCGGCTTTCAACTGGACAGTCCCCGACGACATCGAGCTCAGCGGGCCCATGGCGCTACGGCTGTGGCTGGAGGTGCGTGGCTGCGACGACGTGAATTTGTTTGTGGGCGTCGAGAAATGGCGTGACGGACGGTTCGTCGGGTTCGAGGGCTCCTATGGCTACGGCCGCGACCGGGTCACCACCGGCTGGCAGAAGGCTTCGCTGCGCGCGCTGGATACCGAGCAGTCGCAACCGTGGGAACCGGTGCCGGCCTGCACCGACCGTCGCCCGCTGGGTTCCGGCGAGGTGGTCGCGGTCGACGTCGCACTGGGCGCGTCGGCCACGCTGTTTCGGGCCGGTGAACAACTGCGGCTGCTCGTCGCGGGGCGGTGGCTGGCCTCGCGCAACCCGCTCAGCGGACACTTCCCGGCCGCCTATCCGCACCCGCCGCGCGGACACGTCACCTTGCACTGGGGTCCCAACCATGATGCACATCTACTGATCCCGGAGATACCCACGGTTGGTCAGACGAGCCCGGCAGCCTAGCGGTGCCGGTGTGATACCAACACGATCACAGGTGCATACCGATCCCGGCGGTGATCTGGCGCGGCCGGCTGCTTGCGCAAATCATGGCACAGGGCTGCGATCGGATATTCGCATGCTCAATAGGAGGTAAGTACGGCATGACGGCGGAAGCGCACGGCGGTCGCATTCTCGACACCGCCAAAGGCATTCTCATCGGCCTTCGTCGCTGTCCTTCGGAGACAGCTTTCCACGAGTTGCTCAGTGCGGCGCAACGCCACAAGATGCCGGTGTTCGCAATGGCTTGGGCGCTGGTGCATCTCGCCAATGGCGGCGAAAAGTCAGCGCACACTTCTACCGACGCGGAGTCGGCGGCTCGCCATGAGTGGGGCCAGCTCTTCGTGGGGTCGGCGGTGCCGGTCGGTTGAAGGTTCAGTGACACGCGGACTTGCGATGGCAGAGGCGCGGATTCCGATCCCGGTTTTGCTCTAGTAGCGCACCAGCGTGAAGGGGTAGCTGACGGCGCCGCCCGGTGCGCCGCCACAGCCGGCGTCGAAAGTCGAATCCACCGAACCGGCCAGCGTCACCGCATCCCATGAATAGGTGTCGTGCGAGGGCAGGAAATACACGGTGCAGCGCACCCCGTCGGACACGTCGACGACCATCGTGTAGCGGCCGTTGGCCAGGTGTGCATCTCCGACCCACGGCACCGCTTGCCCGTTGGGCCGCGGTGTGGTGTTCACGTGGACGCAGTCGGGGGCCTCAACCTGGCATGGCCTGACCTCCCAGAGCCAGGAGTGGCCCGGATCCCGGGTGGTTTCGACTTCGTAGTTACCGATCAGCATCCCGGCTGCGGCACTCGGCGCGAGGGCCATCGCGGCAGCGGTGAGCGCCACGCCGACCGCCATCGTCTTGGGAGTCTGCACGAGTTCTCTCCGTTCGTTGCCGCACTTGCGCCGACTATAAGGTGCTGACGTTGCGCAATGGGCTGGAATCAGCGCGGCGGCGTCCAGGCGATCGGGAGCGTCTTGATGCCGTGGATGAACGGTGACAGCAACCGTGCAGGCTCCTCGGTCGCGACGATATCGGGTATCTCGCGCTGCAGTTCCTGGAACATCACCCGGATTTCGCGACGGGCCAAGTTGGCGCCCAGGCAGAAATGGGCGCCGCCGCCACCAAAGCCGACATGCGGATTCGGGTTGCGAGTGACATCGAACAGCCACGGGTCGGTGAACTTCGACTCGTCGCGATTAGCCGAGCAGTACCACAGCGTTGCTTTATCGCCTGCGGCCATCTTCGTCCCGTTCAGCTCGAAATCCTCGGTGAGGGTGCGCCGCATATAGATCACCGGCGACGCCCAGCGGACGATTTCCTCGACCGCCGCGTGCGATACACCCTCGAAGTCGGCCCACCATTTCTGCCGTTGCTCGGGATACCGCGTCAGTGCGAGCAGGCCGTGGCTGATCGCATTGCGCGTCGTCTCGTTGCCCGCGACCGCCAGCAGGATGAAGAACGACGCGACCTCGGTCGAGGTCAGCTGTTCGCCGTCGACCTCGGCCTGCACCAGGCTCGTGGTCAGGTCGTCGTGCGGATGGCTGCGCCGATCCTCGGCCAGCGCGGTCGCGTAACCGCCGATCTCCATGGAGACCCGAGCGAACTCCTCGAAATCGGTTGCCAGGTCGGGGTCGCCGAAGCCGAGGATCACGTTGGTCCAGTGAAACATCCGCTCATGGTCCTCTTCGGGAATGCCCATCATGTCGCAGATGATCTGCAGCGGCAGCGGCCCGGCCAGCTCGCTGACCGCCTCGCCGGTGCCGTTGGGGTGAGCGGCAATCATCGATGCCACCAGCCGATGTGCCCGTTCGTGCACCGACGCCTCGATCCGGGCCACCACCTTGGGGGTGAACGCTCTGCTGACGATCGACCGCAACCGCTGGTGCCGCGGATCGTCGAGCACGATCATCGAGCCGAAGAACTCGGCGACCTCCGATGGCTGATCGGTGATCGTAATACTCGGACTCGAGCTGAAGACCTCTGGATGTCGGCTCGCGTAGAACACGTCGTCGAGTGTGGTCAGCGCCCAATGTCCGGCGCCTACCTCGAATCCCTCCATGACAGGCTCGGGCCAGAACGAGATCGGGGCAACCCGGCGCAGCGTTGCGAACGCCCCGTCGCGCAGATCGTCGTCGAGCGCCCAGAAGTCCCAGGTGCCCAGCTCGATATCGGCGAGCGGAACCTCTGGCGGCGCCTCGCCATTCACTCGACTCGCAATGCCCATGTCGACCGTCCTCTTCGTTGAGCGGGCTACCAGCGCGAGATTAACCGTCACCGGCCGATCTTGACGGCGAGTCGCGGAACTGCTGAACGGCCACCCCGGGTACTGGGGTTAGGGCCGTCGATTGCATGGCCACGACCAAATACTACGCTTGGCGTATTACGTCAAACGTACTAAAGTCGAAGGGTATGCCACGTGTTTCTCGGCCGGTCCGCAAGCTGGCCAGACGAAACGACCCCGGTGTGCTGATCATGACCAGTCTGGCGTCGGGCGCCAAGCACGGCTACGCGCTGGCTCGCGATATCGAGACATTCGCAGGCGTGACGCTGGGGCCTGGAACGCTCTACGGCGCGATCACCACGCTGGAAGAACACGGCCTGATCGAACCAACGGGTCACGACGAGCGGAGGCGCCCGTATCAGTTGACCGCCGCGGGACGAGCCGAACTGACTACAGCGATACGCGGTCTGGGGGCAATTGCGGCCGAGGGCGCGCGCCGGCTCGGAATCTCACTGCACGCTTTGAGCCCGCGGTGGGCGCAGTGAACCCCCGCGATGTCAGCGGCATCCTGCGCTGGTACCCCGCGGCCTGGCGGCGCCGATACGGCGAGGAGCTGATCGCCATGCTGGACGACACCTACCAAAACGACAAGCTTCCGCGGCGCGTCAAAATGTCACTGCTGCGATCTGGCCTGGTTGAGCGAATTCGTCTGTTGCGCAGATTCTCTGGTACATACCTCGGCTACAGCATCGCCTGTGCCGCCGTCTGGGCCGTGATCTTGGCGACGGTGTTCACTCGCGCCGGTGATGCCACCCGGCATACGTTCGCGTTGTTCTTCGGCGGCTGGGCGATCGGCTGGCTGTCGGCGAGCATCGCGCGGTTTGTCTACCCGCCACCCAAACCACGAAGACCGGCCGATGCCGGTCGGTGATCAATGGGTGCAGACCGTGCGCGCCGGTGCACCGTTCGCGGTCGCCTGGCTGACCACCTTGCCGTCGAGCAGGATCGTGCAGGTGACGGAGCCGGGGCTCTGCGCGCTGAGGACGAACACTTCAGGGCCGAACGAAGTGAACTGGGTCTTCCACGGCAACGGCACGTGCGCCTGCATGGCCTGGCCAGTGTTGGTCTGATACGAGATGTAGTCCGCCACAGGGGCGCTGCCACTTAGCTGATATGTGACCTGAGGCGGCGGATTCACCGCTGCGGCGACGCCGCACATCCCGATAGCTGTTGCGACGGCGGCCGGCACCGCGAACAGCGTCGGCCGACCCAGGTGGCCCCCGACCCGGCGTGGTATTGACGACGGTTTGCTGGTCATGATTATCTCCCCGGCGACATGGTGTCACTCCAACCTCCCGCGTGGGTCGGTTTTCGCGCGTTTTCCCAAAAGCCAACTCCAGGTGGGCCTGTCGTTGAACTGATGTCAGATAAGCGTCGTAGCGGCTGGTGATGACCGAACAGCCGGGCGGCATCGGACGCCTGGCAGCGGAGCTTCCCGTGTGACTCACGCCGGCAGGTTTTCCTGCGGCAAGCTCACTTGCGCGACCCGATGATCGAGAGGATGACATTTCGGTTTCGACCGGAGGACAACCGCACCCGCCTAGGGTGAACCGGGGGTTCTCAATCGGAAGGTGGCGCATGGCTAAGCGGATCGTGATCTGGGGTACCGGTTTCGTCGGCAAGATGGTGATCGCCGAAATCGTCAAACATCCGTTGTTCGAGTTGGTCGGCGTCGGCGTCAGCAACCCGGAGAAGGTCGGTCGCGACGTCGGCGAGATCTGCGGGTTGGCCGAACCGGTCGGCATCACCGCCACCGACGACGTCGACGCGCTGATCGCGCTCAAGCCCGATGCGCTGGTCCATTACGGCCCGACCGCGGCGCACGCCGACGACAACATCGCGCTGATGACGCGGTTCCTGCGCGCTGGGATCGACGTGTGCTCGACGGCGATGACGCCGTGGGTCTGGCCGACCATGCATCTGAATCCGCCGAACTGGATCCAGCCGATTACCGAGGCGTGTGAGTTGGGTGAGTCGTCGTGCTTCACCACCGGCATCGACCCAGGCTTCGCCAACGACCTGTTCCCGATGACGCTGATGGGCCTGTGTTCGGAGGTGCGCTCGGTGCGGGCATCCGAGTTACTGGACTACACCAACTACGAGGGCGACTACGAAGTCGAGATGGGCATCGGACGCGAGCCCGAGTTCCGCCCGATGCTGGAAAACCGTGACGTCCTGATCTTCGCGTGGGGCGCCACGGTGCCGATGATCGCCCATGCCGCCGGGATCATGCTCGACGAGATCACCACGACATGGGATAAGTGGGTGACGCCCAACGAGCGCAAGACGGCCAAGGGCGTCATCCCGCCCGGACACGTGGCTGCGGTCCGGTTCACCATCAACGGCGTTTACCAAGGGCAAACCCGCATCCAGCTCGAGCACGTGAACCGCATCGGCCTGGACGCCGCACCGGACTGGCCGGCCGGCACCAAAGACGACGTCTATCGCGTCGACATCGAGGGCACGCCGAGCATCGCCCAGGAAACCGCATTTCGGTTCACCGACGGCTCCGGACGCGACGCGGCCGCGGCTGGTTGTCTGGCTACCGGAATGCGCGCGCTGAACGCGGTGCCCGCGGTCAACGAACTCTCCCCGGGCTGGGTCACCCCGCTCGATCTGCCGCTGATCGCGGGGGTCGGCACGATTCGCTAGGGCGTGCACGGCAGAACCGAGGCGACCTATAAATTGGTGGCCGATGCTCGCGGATTGGACGATATGGCTGACATAGGACGGTCGGGGCTGGGCCTCTCGATCGGAGTCACCAACTTGGCGGGGGTGAGCGCCGAGCGGGCGGTGACCCGCAGGGCGGTGTTGACCTTGTATCAGCAGCGTTCACCCGAGGTTGGTGTGCCGTCGGAGAACCCGAAGCTCAACGAGCCGGGACTGGTCCTCACCGACTTCATCGACCGGATGGGCGACGCGGAAGTCATTGTGGCGGCCGACGGTACGACGCACCGCAGCGAGACGCTGGTCGCCGACGCGCTGCGGGCATTGGCTTACTCCGTGACGGATGGACGAGCGCTGCCGGATGCGGTCGCGGTCTCCTATCCCGCGCATTGGGGGCCGAAGGCGGTCGATGCGGTGCGGGTTGCGTTGGACCGGGTGTCCGAATGGTCGGGTGGCCGACTGGCGCTGATACCGGATTCGGAGGCTGCGTTGATCGCCCTGCAGGCGAACCCGGGGGTGCCGAGCCGCGGAATCGTCGCCGTGTGCGATTTCGGCGGCACCGGAACCACCCTCACCCTGCTCGACGCCGACAACGGCTACCAGGCGGTCGCTCCTGCCGTGCGGCACGGCGAATTCTCCGGCGACCTGATCGACCAGGCGCTGCTGACGCACGTCGTCGCCGAGCTGTCCTCGGCAGGATCATTCGACACGGCGGCCACCTCGGCGATCGGCTCGTTGGCCCGGCTGCGCGGAGCGTGCCGGCGCGCCAAAGAAGAACTCTCGTCGACTATCGAGACGCTGTTGACCGCCGACGTGCCCGGATACCGTGGCGCCATCCGGCTCAGCCGGGACGACCTCGACGACGCGATCCGTCAGCCGTTGGACAGGTTCATTACGGTCGTCCACGCAACGTTGCAGCGCAACGGGATTCGCGCAGACGATCTGGTTGCCGTCGCCTCGGTGGGCGGGGGTGCCAACATCCCGACGGTTACCACGACACTCGCCGAACAGCTCGGCGCGCCTATCATCACCGCGCCGCGACCGCATCTGATCGCCGCCATCGGCGCGGCATTTCGGGCCGCACGCGGCCCGGTCGACGGCGAGACGGCGTCGGCACCCACGGCGGCCGGTGCGGCCGCCGACGCCACGACGATGTCGGACATTCCGGTGGCGGCACCCGGTCCCGTACCGGCGCTGGCTTGGTCGGAGGCCGACGACGACTCCGGCATTGTGCCGATCCGCCCTGGTGAGTACCCGGATCAGGGGAGCACCGCCGGGCTGACCGCCCCGCCGCCGGCGGGCATCGTCCGCGAGGCCCGCCCGGTCGCGACCCGTCCGGTCACCGACGCGTGGTACCGCCGGCCGGCCGTGGTCATGGTTGGCACCGCGCTCGCGGTGCTGGCCGTCGGTGCCGCCGTGATGATCACCCTGCGTCACACTTCCGGCAGCGCACCGACCACGCCGGCACCCAGCGTGAGTACCGCGCCTGGGCCTAACCAGGGTCCTTCCCCGTCGGACGCAACGGACACTCAGGCGCCCGCGACCAGTTCGCCGTCATCGAGCGCGTCCGACACCGGGACACCCCCGTCGACTACGACCGAAGCGTCGACGACAACGACCACCACGCAAGCCCCCACGACCACCACAACAACGTCTGAAGCGCCCACGACCACGACCACGCAGGAGCAGTCACCGTACCCGAGATCTCCGCGAGGTTCGCGGGGATTCCCGCAGCAAGAACCCGGTTACCGATAGGCGACGTCAGGCGTTTTCGGTGTCTGGCTGGTCTTCTTGTTCCTTTTCCTTGCCGAACTTCGGGTTGCCGTCGTCGTCAAGCCACGCGTTGACCGCAACGCCGGTGATGGTGTTATCAGTACCGGGCAGCACCGCCGTCTGCCGGTCGTCGTTGTAGGCCTCCTGCATCTGGCGGACCTTCTCTTTGCCCTCCTCGCTAAGCTCGGGGGTTTCCGAAGAGGTCTCTTGCTGCTCGTCGCCGGTGTCCTCAGTGCTGGTTTGGTCGCTGGTTTGGTCGCTGTCGTCCCCGCTCATTAACCCCTCCGTCTTCACGTGACTGATGGCCTGCCGACGGCACTGTTCTTTGCGACGACTACCCGCTGGGGCGATGGGTCCAAACTGCGCCGCCGGCCGTCATGGCCGAGATCAGGTCGGATTCGGGTAGCTGAGCCCGGTCAATCGTTCAGAGATTGCCCACAGTTGCCGGCACTCGGCATCGTTACGTGCACGCGCGGGCACCTCGGCCGCTGTCACCCCGCCGCCATTGGCCTCGTAGATGCCGTGGGGCCCGTAATAGGCGCCGCCTTCGGCCTGCGGGGAAGTGGCCGCGTAGAGCGCGGGAAGGATCCCTTCGTCGATTTCTTGCCACAGGAACGGTGTCAGGCGCCACGACAGCTTGTAGAGCTGTTCCATTGTCGACGGTTTCGAGCGGCCATGCGACGGGCCGCTGATCTGCAAGTTGGTTTTAGTCAGGCCCGGGTGCGCGGCATTGGACAGGATGCCCCAGCCGGCTGCTCTGCTGCGGCGGTCCAACTCACGGGCGAACATCAGCACCGCCAGTTTCGATTGCCCATAGGCCTGCATCGGGGTGTAGGCCTGCTCGAATTGCGGATCGTCGAAATGGATGCGACCGCGGCGCGCAGCCAGACTGCTCAGCGAAACGACGCGTGCCTGGCCGGCGGCACGCAGTAGCGGCAGCAGATGCGCTGTGAGTGCGAAATGCCCGAGATGATTGCTGCCGAACTGTAATTCGAATCCGTCGGCGGTGGTGTCGCGTTTCGGCGGAGTCATCACTCCGGCGTTGTTGATCAGGATGTCAAGCGGGCGGCCGTCGGCGTTGAGTTGCTCGCCCAGCGCGGCGACGCCGGCCAGCGATGACAGGTCCAGAGGTTTGATGGTCAGCTTCGCGTTCGGAACTGTCGCGCGGATCTCGTCGATCGCAGCCTCACCTTTGGCGCGGTTGCGGATCGCCATGACGACGTCGGCGCCGGCCGCGGACAGCCGACGGGCCAATCCGAATCCCAAGCCGCTGTTGGATCCGGTGACGACGGCCAGCTTCCCGGACAGATCGGGCACTGTGGCGACGAGATCGAGGGCCATGAGCATCACTCCCTGTTTGGTGTTGTTCAGCTGCTACCGCTTCGCTCACGGTGTCACACTGCGTCAATGACTAGCAGACGGCTCGCAAAAATTTCGCTGGCACTCGCCATCCTGGTGATGGTTGGATCGGTCGTCGGCTTCGTGCTCACCCTCACACTCAACGCATTCGTTCTGGACAAATTCAACGCCTACGGCGAGGTGCCCGTCCCAGGCTCGGGCACTCTTCACCTTCCCGCCGGGCAGGTCACCGTCAGCTTCCACACCGTAACCATCGGCCGCGTCTCCGGGGGCGGGCTGCCGGTACCGCAGCTCGGATTGGACATCGACCCGCCGCCGGGCGTTCCCGAACCAAAAGTAACCGAAAGCTACGGCGGCTCAACGTCAGTCAACAATGACGCCCATCGCCGCGTATGGATTGTGCAGGTTCCCGCCGACGGTGAGTACAAAATCACCACCGAAGGACAAGTCAATGGATTCATCAACCCCCGGCTCGCGTTCGGTCACGGTGGCACCAACTCATCCGGCTCGTTGGTGTGGATATTCGTTGGTCTCTTCGTTGTCGGACTGATCGGTACGATCGCTGCGCCGATCTGGCTGGCACGCACCCGACTCCCGACGTTGTCGGCATGGCCGCCCACCGTAGAACCGTCGGCGTCACCGGTGGCGACTCCGCCGGCCGCGCAGCTACCGACCGACGAGGGTGTGAAAATCGAGCAGCTCAAAACTCTGGCGGCGCTGCGGGATTCCGGCGCGCTGACGGAGAAGGAGTTCGAAGACGAGAAGCGCAGAATCCTCGACGGGCGCTAGTGGCCTCGGGCGACCCATTCGTCGTAGTGGATGATTTCGTCGCCGATGTTGGTGGTGTCGCCGTGGCCGGTGTAGACGACGGTGTCGCCGGGAAGTTTGCCCAGGCGGCCCGAGATCGATTGCAGGATGGTGGGGAAGTCGGAGAACGAGCGTCCGGTAGCACCGGGTCCACCGGAGAACAGGGTGTCTCCGCTGAACACCGCGCCCAGCTCGGGGGCGTACCAGCAGACCGAGCCCGGCGAGTGACCGGGGGTATGCAGCGCGCGAAGCTCGGTGCCGGCGACGCGCAGCGTGTCCCCGTCTGACACTGTGCGAAAGTCTTTGTCCGGGTGGGTCATCCGCCAAAGCATGTCATCGCCGGGATGCAGCAGGGCTGGCGCGTCGAGGGTCTTGCCGAGTTCGGGGGCCACCGTCACGTGGTCGTTGTGCCCATGGGTGCACACCACGGCGATCACGTTGCGCCCGGCGACGGCGGCCACGATCGGCGCCGCGGTGTGCGCGGCGTCGAAGACCACGACATCGGAATCGTCGCCGACCACCCAGATATTGTTGTCGACTTCCCAGCTGCCACCGTCGAGTTCGAAGGTGCCGTGGGTGACTACCCTTTCGATGCCCGCCATTACAGCATCACCACCGAGCGCAGCACCTTGCCGTCGTGCATCTTGTGGAAAGCCTCCTCGACATCGCCGATGTCGATGCGTTCGGAGACGAACTTCTCCAGTGGCAGGCGGCCCTGCAGGTACAGATCGATCAGGGTGGGGAAGTCGCGTTCGGGCAGGCAGTCGCCATACCACGACGACTTCAGCGAGCCGCCGTGGGAGAAGAAGTCCACCAGCGGCATCTCCAGGCGCATGTCGGGCGTTGGAACACCGACCAGCACAACGGTTCCCGCGAGGTCACGGGCATAAAATGCCTGCTTCCAGGTTTCCGGGCGCCCGACGGCGTCGATGACCACGTTGGCGCCGAAGCCCTCGGTGAGATCCTGGATGGTTTTGACCACATCGAGGTCGCGGGCGTTGATGGTGTGGGTGGCGCCGAATTTACGGGCCCAGTCCAGTTTGGTGTTGTCGGTGTCGACGGCGATGATCCGCCGCGCACCGACCAGCGCCGCCCCGGCGATCGCGGCGTCGCCGACACCGCCGCAGCCGATCACCGCGACCGTGTCGTCACGGGTGATCGCGCCGGTATTGATCGCCGCGCCCAGCCCGGCCATCACCCCGCAGCCCAGCAGGCCGGCCACCGCCGGGTCGGCGGCGGGATTGACCTTGGTGCACTGGCCCGCGGCCACCAGCGTCTTGTCGGCAAACGCGCCGATCCCCAGCGCCGGGGTCAGCTCGGTGCCGTCGGTCAGCGTCATCTTCTGCTCGGCGTTGAAGGTGTCGAAACACAGCTGCGGGCGGCCGCGCTTGCAGGCCCGGCACTGGCCACACACCGCGCGCCAGTTCAGGACCACGAAATCGCCGGGGGCGACCGCCGTCACCGCCGGCCCCACCGCTTCCACCGTGCCCGCGGCCTCATGACCCAACAGGAACGGGTACTCGTCGTTGATGCCGCCCTCGCGATAGGTCAGGTCGGTATGGCACACCCCGCAGGCGATGACGTCGACCACAACCTCACCGGGCCCGGGATCAGGCACGACGATGTCCACCAACTCGACCGGTTCACCCTTGTTCCGTGAAACCACCCCGCGCACTGTCTGGCCCATGGGCTCCAACCTACTGTCCGGCTCCATGGCCCGGCTCCTCACCGGGCCGTTCCGGCCCGCATCGTCGTCCGGGCTAGGCTCCATGGCCCGGCTCCTCACCGGGCCGTTCCGGCCCGCATCGTCGTCCGGGCTAGGCTCCTGCGCGATGGCCGCCCTCGACGCACTCGACGACTGGCCGGTTCCGGCCGCGGCCGCAGCGGTGGTCGGACCCTCCGGAGTGCTGGCCAGCCACGGCGACACCGAACGGCAGTTTGCGCTGGCGTCGGTGACCAAGGTCCTGGTGGCGAGGGCCGCGCAGATCGCGATCGAAGAAGGCGCCGTCGACTTTGATACCGCCGCCGGCCCGCCGGGATCGACAGTTCGGCATCTGCTGGCCCACGCCTCGGGGTTGGCGATGCATTCGAACGAGACGTTGGCCAAACCGGGCGTCCGTCGCATCTACTCCAACTACGGCTTCGAGGTATTGGCCGAGACCGTGCAGCAGGCAGCCGGCATCGAGTTCGGTCGCTACGTGGCCGAGGGGGTCTTCGAACCTCTGGGCATGACCGCCACTCGACTCGACGGCGGGGCACAGGCAGCCGGTTTCGGGGCGACGTCGACGGTGGCGGATTTGGCCGCCTTCGCGGGTGACCTGCTCACTCCAACGACGGTCTCGGCGCAGATGCACGCCGAAGCGGTCACCGTGCAATTCCCCGGATTGGACGGGGTGTTGCCCGGATACGGCCAGCAACGGCCCAACGACTGGGGGCTGGGCTTCGAGATCAAAGACGCCAAGTCGCCGCACTGGACCGGCGCGAAAAACTCGGCGGCCAGCTACGGTCACTTCGGCCAATCAGGCACGCTGATCTGGGCAGATCCGCACGCGAAGCTGGCGCTGGTGGTGCTCACCGACCGCGATTTCGGCGACTGGGCGCTGCCGCTGTGGCCGGCGCTCGCGGACCGCGTTTTGGCCGCGTATAACTCGGACTAGCGCAACACAGGCCTCACAGGGCACAATAGACACGCAAGACACATAAATCGTTACCCGCTCGTCGGTTCACCAGGTCGTTGGGGAAGACGTCCCTCGTGGAGCCGAAGGAGCAACAGATGCGTGCGTCTAACCAGTTCGCCGACGTTACGACCGGTGTGGTGTACATCCACGCCTCGCCCGCCGCGGTGTGTCCGCATGTCGAGTGGGCGTTGGCTGCGACTCTAGCGACGGCGGGCGCCAAGCCCAATCTGAGGTGGACCCCGCAACCGGCCATGCCCGGGCAGTTGCGCGCGGTGACCAATTGGGTGGGTCCGGTGGGCACCGGTGCCCGGCTGGCCAATGCCCTGCGTTCCTGGTCGGTGCTGCGTTTCGAAGTCACTGAAGACCCTAGTCCCGGCGTCGACGGGCAGCGGTTCAGCCATACACCCCAGCTGGGATTGTGGAGCGGGGCAATGAGCGCCAACGGCGACGTGATGGTCGGGGAGATGCGGCTGCGGACGATGATGGCCGACGGTGCCGATGCGCTGGCCGCCGAACTAGATTCGGCGTTGGGCACCGCCTGGGATGAGGCGCTCGAGGCCTATCGCGACGGCGGCGACGGCGCCGAGGTGTCCTGGCTCAGCCGTGGGGTCGGTTAGCGTGGTGATCGCGAGCGCGGCGTAGCCGGGCGCGGCGGGTCACCACATCAGCCCGGCCGCAGGATGTGGAGTGCGCCCGGCACCGCCGAGATCTGAGCCGGCAGCGCGCAGGCGTACTCGCCGTCGGCGTAGGCATTAATAACCGCGCTGCCGGGTGATTCCACGTCGACGGACGTCGCCCGCGCGGTCGTCACTTCGTCGAGACCCACGTGGCTGCCCTTGTAGACGGTGGGGAACATTCGAATCAGCCGGCTGCGCGACGCCGAGTGCACCATGGTGATGTCGAGTTGGCCGTCGCCATGATCGGCGTTGGGGCAGATCAGCATTCCGCCGCCGTAGCTGCGGGTGTTGCCGAACGCCGCCAGGGTGAGGTCGGTGACGATCTCGTCGCGTCCGTCCAGCACCAGCCGGAAAGGCAGCAGCCTCAGCTGCGACAGCTCGGCGAGCATGGCCAGGTTGTAGCGCATCCGACCGCGCGGCCAGCGCATCCGGTTGGCCCGATCGGTGACCAGCGAATCGAATCCTGCGGCAGCAACGGTGCCGAACCACTTGGTGATGCCGGTGCGGTCGCGAATCCTGCCCAGGTCAATGGTTTCAGTCCAGCCGTCGGCGACGACGTCGGCGGCAGCAGCGGGATCCTTTGTGGGCAGCCCGAATTCGCGGGCATGGTCGTTGCCGGTGCCGGCCGGAACGATTCCCAGCGGAATTTCCGTGCAGGCCAAAGCTTGCAGTGCATCGGCGATCACGCCGTCGCCGCCGACGACGACCAGTGCATCGGTGCCAGCGTCGACCGCGGCATTCAGCAGCCGACGGGCGTGCTCGGCATCGCGGCCGACGATTTCCACGACGTCGATGCCACGCTGTTGCAGCCGAGCGACTGCCCTTTCGGCGGCGTGCGGAGCGTGTCCGTATCCCGATGCCGGATTGGTCAGCACGGTCACCCGGCCGATTTCGCGGCGGGTCACGGGATGAGCTTGCCGGGGTTGAGAATTCCCGCGGGATCCAGTGTCGATTTGACCGCCCGCAACACCTGTACGCCTAATTCGCCGACCTCGTCGCGCATCCAGGGCCGGTGGTCGGCTCCGACCGCGTGGTGATGGGTGATGGTCGCGCCGGTGGCGACGATCGCGTCGCACGCGGCGGCCTTCGCGGCGCGCCATTGCTCAATCGGATTCCCGCGTTGCCCGGCGACGACGGTGAAATACAGCGAGGCGCCGGTAGCATACACATGCGAAATGTGGCACAGCACCAGCGCCGGCGTGCCGGATTCGCCCAGCGCGGTTGTCAGCGCGTCGGTGACGGCGGCCTTCAGTGCGGGAATGTTCGACCAGTCGGTGGCCGTCTCGAGCGTTTCGCACAGTGCGCCGGCGGCCAGCAGCGAGTCGCGCAGGTAGGGTGCGCCGAATCGGCCATGCTCCCAGGCCCGCGCCGGGGCTTCGCCCAGCGACGTGCCGCCCATAGCTGCGATGAGCTCCCGGGTTTCGGCGTGCCGGCTTTCTGCATGCGTCGCCGTGCCCTCGAACACGGTGATCGCCAAGCAGCCGCCGGTGATCTGCGATTCGCCGATGGCCTCGGTGGTGGCCAGGTTGACACCGGTTTCGGCTTCGTCGGAGAGTCGGATCACCGTCGGACCGGTATCGGTTTGCGCGACGGCGCGCAATGCGGCTGTCCCGGTAGCGAAGTCGGGGAATGACCACGCCTCGTAGCGGGTGATCTCGGGCACCGGATGCACCCGAACCCGCACGCGAGTGATGATGCCGAAAACGCCCTCCGACCCGATCAGCAGTTGCCGCAGATCCGGACCGGCCGCCGACTGCGGCGCGCGGCCCAGATCCAGCGCGCCCGCGGGCGCGATGACGTGCAGACCGCGAATCATGTCATCGAACCGGCCGTATCCCGCCGAGTCCTGTCCGGATGATCGGGTCGCGGCGAAACCGCCCAGACTGGCGAATTCGAAGCTCTGCGGAAAATGCCCGAGTGAAAAGCCTTGCTCGGCGAGTAGTTGCTCGGCTTGTGGACCCGTGACGCCGGCGCCGAACTCGGCCTCGCCGGACACCGGGTCGAAATCCAGCAGTTGGTCGAAGCGTCGCAAATCCAGCGACACCACGGCGCCGAAGCCGTCGCGAATGGGATCGAGTCCACCGACCACGCTGGTGCCGCCGCCGAACGGGACGACGGCGATGCCGTGCTGCGAGCAGTACCCCAGGATCGCCGCGATCTCGTCGTCACTGCCGGGCAACAACACCGCGTCGGGCGCGCCTTGCACGCCGGAGTCTTTGCGCCGCAACAGATCCAGGGTCGACTTGCCGCCGGCGCGTAACAGTCGATCGCGGACGCCGACCCGGCAGTGATCCGCACCCACGATGGCGGCCAGCGCGTCGCGGTGGTCGTCGGCCAACTGCGACTCGCGCAGCGTCACCTGGTCCGCTTCCAGGTCGGCCGCGGGGGAGTCGGTCACCCCCAAGGCCTGCTTCAGCAGCGAGCGAATGCCGTCCGAAAGGGGCTTGGCTTCCCGCGGATCCCCCCAGGCGTTCCACTTCATCGGCGGCAACAACTCGTCAGACATGCGTTACAGTATTACACATGCTGTCAATCAGTAATGCTCGGGTGGAGGACCGGATCCTGGCGGCCGCCGCGAGCTGTGTGATCGATTTCGGGGTGGAGCGGGTGACGCTGGCCGAGATCGCGCGGCGGGCCGGGGTGAGCCGTCCGACCGTCTATCGCCGCTGGCCAGACACCCGTTCGGTACTGGCGGCGCTGCTGACCAGCCACATCACTGCCGCGTTGGATGACGTGCCAGTCCGCGGCCGCGGCCGTGAAGCGCTGGTCGATCGGGTGGTGGCGGTGGCCGAGCGGCTGCGGGGCGACGACCTGGTCATGGCGGTGCTTCGCTCGGAGCTGGCGCTGGTCTACATCGCCCAGCGGCTGGGCAGCAGCCAACAGATGCTGATCGACGCGCTCGCCGGCGACTTGCGTGCGGCCCAAGACGACGGCAGTGTGCGCCCCGGCGACCCACGGCGGCTGGCCGCGATGGTGCTACTGATCACCCAGTCGACCATTCAATCCGCCGAGATCGTCCGCCCGATCCTGGACGCTGACGCGCTGGCCGCCGAACTCGCCTACTCGCTGAACGGATACCTGTCATGACCTCGACCGCACTCAACGCGGCGCGCCGCAGCGCCGACCTGGCGGCGCTGGCGGACGGTGAGCCGACCGACGTCGTCGTGATCGGTGGCGGCATCACCGGTGCCGGCCTCGCGTTGGACGCCGCGTCCCGCGGCCTGCGAGTCACGTTGGTGGAAAAGCACGATCTCGCGTTCGGCACCAGCCGGTGGAGCTCCAAGCTGGTGCACGGCGGGCTGCGCTATCTGGCGACCGGCAATGTCGGCATCGCCAGGCGCAGCGCGGTCGAGCGCGGAATCCTGATGACGCGCAACGCTCCTCATCTGGTCCGGGCGATGCCGCAACTGGTCCCGTTGCTGCCGTCGATGGGCCGGATGGAGCGGGCGTTGGTGCGGGCCGGGTTCCTTGCCGGCGACGTGTTGCGCAAGACGGCCGGCACACCGGCGTCCGTCCTACCCGGCTCTCGCCGCATTCCCGCCGAGCGCGTCATCGGGATGGCTCCCGCCATTCGGCGCAACGGGCTCGACGGTGGCCTGCTCGCCTACGACGGCCAGCTGATCGACGACGCCCGGCTGGTCGTCGCCGTCGCGCGTACCGCCGCGCAGCACGGTGCGCGAATCCTGACCTATACCGCCGCATCCGAGGTGACCGGCAGGTCGCTGCGGCTGACCGACCAACGCACCGGTGAATCGTTCGAGATGTCGGCAAGCGCCGTCGTCAATGCCACCGGGGTGTGGGCGGGGGAGATCGACCCCTCACTGAAGCTGCGTCCCAGCCGTGGTACTCACCTCGTCTTCGATGCCGCTGTGCTCGGCAATCCCACTGCGGCACTGACGATTCCGATACCCGGCGAGCTGAACCGTTTCGTCTTCGCCATGCCCGAACAACTGGGGCGGGTCTACCTCGGACTGACCGACGAGGAAGCACCCGGGCCGATTCCCGATGTGCCGCAACCGACTCCGGTCGAGGTGAGCTTCCTGCTCGACATCGTCAACACCGCGCTGGGTATCACGCTGGAAAGCGACGATGTGATCGGCGCCTATGCCGGACTGCGGCCGCTGATCGACACCGGAGCGGGCCGCACCGCGGACGTCTCACGCAACCACGCCGTGGTCGGATCACCCTCCGGGGTGATCAGCGTGGTGGGCGGCAAGCTGACCGAGTACCGGCATATGGCGCAGGATGTGCTCGACCGGGCCATCGAAATGCGGGGACTCACCGCCGGAGAATGCCGCACCCGCAATCTGCCGTTGGTCGGTGCGCCGGCAAATCCGGGCTCGAGCGTGCCGCCGATGGCCGGCTTGCCGGAGTCGCTGGTGCTGCGCTACGGGGCCGAGGCCGCCAACGTGATTGCAGCCGCGACCTGCGAGCGACCGGTCGACCCGGTGGCCGACGGGATCGACGTCACCCGGGCGGAGTTCCAGTACGCCGTCACCCATGAGGGTGCGCTAACCGTCGACGACATCCTGGATCGTCGGACCCGGATCGGTTTGGTGGCAGCCGATCGGGAGCGGGCAGTCGGCGCGGCGCAGGAACTGCTTGGGGCAAAGTGACAGTTACTACTATATAGTAGCTACTATCATTATTACTCGACCGCTAGAGGGCGGTGCCCAGCATGAACGTCAGATACGTCTCGGTTCTGATCGTCGGAGCGGGCGCCGGAGGGCTCGCCGCATCGGCGCTGCTGGCCAAACACGGGATCGCATCGCTGGTGGTCGAAAAGCGGCGCGAGGTCTTCATCTACCCGAAGGCCCGCAACCTGAGCTTTCGCAGCCTGGAGATTCTTCGCGGTCTGGGCCTGGCCGACGAGGTGCACGCCGTCGCCGACCGTGTGTCGGACATGGTCGTCAAGCCGACGCTGAATAGCGCCGAAGAACAACAAGCCATCGACATCGACGCGATCTTCATCGGCCTGGACGCGCTGAGCCCCGAGCCGTCGGTGCAGTACTGCCCGCAAAGCAGCCTCGAGCCGATGCTGCTGGCCGAAACGCGTCGGCGTGGCAGTGAGGTGCGCTACGGGGCGGAGTTGTGCTCGTTCGAGCAGGACGGCAGCGGCGTCACGGTGGTGCTGCGTGACCTGGACTCCGGCGAATCCGAGACGGTGCGCGCGGACTATCTGATCGGTGCCGACGGTGTGCGCAGCGGCATCCGGCAGTCGCTCGGTGTGACGACATCGGGATACGGGGCGCTGCCGATCTTCGTCGTCTTCTTCTACTTCCGCGCACCTTGGCGCAAGTTCGTGCCGCACCTCACCGACGGCGATGGCGTACAGGTCAAAAACGCCGACGTGGACGGCATCTTCCTGGTCGCCCAAGACGACCTTGGCATGTTCATCACCACGTATTTCCCCGAAAAAGGTGAGAGTGCAGCGCAATTCACGCCGCAATACTGTCGCGAGGTGCTCACCAAGGCCATCGGCGAGCAGATCGACATCGAGATCATCGAGGCCACCGCGTGGCAACCGTACGAACTAGTGGCTGACCAATTGCAGTGCGGGCGAGTCTTTCTCGTCGGCGACTCGGCACATACCATGCCGCCGTTCAAGGCCGGGGGAGCCAACACCGCGATTCAGAGCGCGCATAACCTGGCCTGGAAACTGGCCGCGGTCTTGCAGGGCACCGCGCAGCCCGAACTGCTCACCACCTTCCACGCCGAGCGACACCCGGTCGGGCGGTTTGCCGCTCACCAGTCGCTGACCGGGCCCACGGTGGCGTTGATCGACCTGGACGACCAGGGTCCGGGGCTGCCGCCGGACGAGGAAGCATCGATGTTCTCCCTGCTCATCGGTTACCAGTACCGCTCAGCTGCGGTGGTCACCGACCAGCCCGCTCCCGCGGACCCGGACGCCACGTCGTTGGTGGACGAATTGCGGGGCCTACCCGGCACGCGGGTCCCGCACGTCTGGGTCCAGCAGAGTGGCCGGCAGCTGTCGACGCTCGATCTCGTCGGCCACGACTTCACGCTGCTCACCACCGTGGACGGCGCTCCCTGGGCGCAGGCGGCCGCGGCGGCCTCGGCCGCGCTCGGTATCCCGATCACGGTCCACCAGATCGGGCGCGGCGGCGATGTGGCGGATCCCGACGGCGCATGGGCGCAGGCTACCGGGCTGCTACCCGGTGGGGCTCTGCTCGTGCGCCCGGACGATTTTGTCGGTTGGCGCGCAGACCGGCTGCCGGCCCAACCCGAACATGAGCTTCGCCAAGCGCTTTCGGCCATCCTCGCGCGAACTTGACTGTTGACTAAAATCGTAACGTGGTCATAAAGTCGTGGGGTGACCGCGGAACGTTCCGGTTTCGATCGGCGCCAGAGGGCCGATCGGATCCTCGATACCGCCCGCGACCTGCTGCTGTCGTGGGGCTACCGCCGGGTGACGATCGACGAATTGGCCCGCCGCGCCGGTGTCGGCAAAGGCACGATCTACCTGCACTGGCGTTCTCGCGAGGAGGTGTTTCACGCGGTCAGCGCCCGCGAGGCGGCGGCGATGGCGGACGCGATCGTCGATGCGATCCGCAATGATCCGGCCGAGGTGGCGCTGCACAGCTACCTGCGCCGGCTGTTCGTCGAGGCGATGAACCGTCCTGTGCTGCGTGCGCTGTACACCCGCGACGCCGACACGCTCGGCTCCTTTCTCGCCGCGGCGCATCATCAGCGGCTGGAGGAAAGCAAGCTCGGTGTCAACCGTGACTATCTGGGTGTGCTCGCCGCGGAGGGAATGCTGCGGCCGGATCTCGACCTGCAAGATCTCGACTACACGCTGCCCACCATCGTCTTCGGTTTCTTTGCCGCAGAACCCTTTCACCCGCCGGCCATCACGTTGACCTTGGAACAGAAGGCCGATCAACTCGCTGAGACGATCCGCCGGGCTTTCGAGCCATCCAAAGCACCGAGCGGCGCCGCCGCGAAACGCGCTGCAGAGAAAGCCCTTCCGATTTTGCAGCGGCTGGCCCGAGACCACCGGATCGCTACCTACGGAGGCGATCACGATCACTGAAATCGCAACCGATCTCGCCCGCCCGCGCGGACGGTACGGCGTGGACGGAGACTACCGACTGATTCCGGCGCCGGTCCTGCTGGCCGGTTATCTGCTGTTATGCCTTGCTGCAACGATTTTCGCGGGCATGTGGCTGGAGACGGGGCGAACGTTGGCGGGGTTAGGAACGGCACTGGTTGCCGTCCTTCTGATCGCCGTCGGCGTCAGCGTTTGGCGGTTCAGCCGGCGGGGAAAATTCGAAGTCTGGGCACGCCTGCTGACCGAGATAGGACTGCGGGGCGATGAGCGGGTGCTCGACCTCGGCTGCGGACGTGGCGCGGTGCTGTTGATGGCAGCCAAGTTGGTGCCGCGTGGAAGCGCTGTGGGCGTGGACATTTGGCGGGCCGACCAGACCGGCAACTCCGTGGAGGCGACGCTGGCCAACGCCGCGGTCGAGGGCGTCGCCGACCGGGTCGAACTGCACACCCAGGACATGACCGATCTTCAATTTCCAGACGAGTCGTTCGATCTCGTCGTGAGCAACCTCGCGATCCACAATCTGCCGGATCACAACGCTCGGCGGGCAGCGATCGACCAAGCGGTCCGCGTGCTGCGCCCGGGCGGTCACGCCGTGATCGCCGACCTCGGCTTCACCCGCCGGTATGCTGGCCGTCTTCAGCAACGCGGCATGGCAGACGTCAGGCGCCGAGACCTTGGCTGGCGCGCCTGGTGGGGGCTCCCGTTCTTTCGCACCCACGCCGTCACCGCGACTAAGCCCGGGCCAACCCGGTGAGCACAAAGTCGGTCTCCCGGGTAGTCGCGTTGGAAGAGGCTTTTCTTCACCCACGGGTATGGGACTTGTTTCCCGAACCGCTGCAACGGATGTACCAGCCCGTCCGGGCCCGGCTCAGCGACGTCGGGCCCGAGCGGATCCGGTTGATGGACGCCGCCGGCATCGACGTGCAGGTGCTCTCGCACGTCCAGCCCGGCATCCAAGTGCTCGCCGACGAGCAGGCGGAGTTGGCGGTCGCGGTCAGCCGCGAAGTCAACGACTGGTTGGCAGAGGTGGTCGCCGCGTACCCGGCCCGATTGGCAGGCTTCGCCATGCTGCCGACCCAGTCACCGGCTCACGCTGCGGACGAGCTGGAGCGCGCCGTTGGCGACCTCGGCTTCAAAGGCGCGCTGATCAACGGACACACCAACGGCCGCTACCTGGATGACCCGTCGTTCGACGTGCTACTCGGCCGGGCTGAATCATTGCGCGTTCCCATCTACATTCATCCCACTGACCCGCCGCAAGCGATAACAGCTTGCTACTACGCTCCTTTCGATCAGGCGCTGGTCCCCACCTGGGGCTGGCCGGTGGAAACCGGAACGCATTTGCTTCGGCTGATGTGCGCCGGCGTGTTCGACCGTCATCCGAATCTCAAGGTCATCGTCGGGCACATGGGCGAACTGCTCCCGTTCTGTTTCACCCGGCTCAACGTTGGCCTGACGATGGCCGGCTGGTTGCTTTCCGCCGACGCGGAAGGCCCCCCGATGCGCAACAGCGTCGGACACTACCTGCGAGAAAACGTCTTCGTCACCAGCAGCGGGGTGTTCGATGTGCCGGTGTTCGATTGTGCCCGAGCGATGTTGGGCCTCGACAACCTGATGTTCTCCGTCGACCATCCGTTCCAGGACAACTTCGCCGCGATGGAATTCCTGCAGCGGTGCGACCTTTCCCGGGAGGACAAGGAGCGCTTCGCGCACCGCACCGCAGAGAAACTGCTGAAACTTGACGATCAGCAGGGTGCGATTGGCATCGGGAGTTCTGCCGTCGGCGATGCCTGGTACCGGTGGCGCAGCCGCGCAACGTCGAAAATCGGCCGGGCGTTGATCTCGGCCCTCGTCAGGTGACGAGCAGACGTAAAAGCCCCCATTTCGTGCCGAAATGAGGGGCTTTTACGTCTGCTCGCGCCAAGGAACTAGAGCGGGATGTTCTTGTGGCGTCCGCGGCGTGCCGGTGCTGAGGCCAGCGCCTCGGTGATCTTGCTGCGGGTGTGGGCCGGGTCGATCTTCTCGTCCACCACACCGATGTCGATGGCGTTGTCCACGCCGCCGGCGATCCGCTCGTGTTCGGCGGCCAACTCGTCGTGCAGCGCCTCACGCTCGTGGTCCGGCGCGGCGGCCAGCTTCTTCTTGTGCAGAATGCCGACGGCCGCCTTGGCGCCCATCACCGCGACCTCGGCGTCCGGCCAGGCGAACACCTTGGTCGCGTTCAACGAACGCGAGTTCATTGCGATGTAGGCCCCGCCGTAGATCTTTCGGGTAACCAGGGTGACGCGTGGAACAGTGGCCTCGCCGAACGCGTGCAGCAGCTTCGCCCCGCGGCGTACCACGCCGCCCCATTCCTGGTCCACACCCGGAAGGTAACCGGGGACATCGACGATCACGATCAGCGGGATGCCGAACGCATCGCAGAGACGCACGAAACGCGCCGCCTTCTCGGCACTTTCCGAGTTGAGGCATCCGCCGAGCCGCAGCGGGTTGTTGGCCAGCACGCCGACCGTGCGGCCCGACAACCGGCCCAGACCGACGACCATCGACGGCGCCCACTTGGCCTGGAACTCGTCAAACGGGGCGTCGTCGTCGAGCAGGGCGGTGACGAGCGGGTGTACGTCGTAGGCGCGTCGCGGCGACTCCGGGAGCAGCGCGTGCAGGTCGGTCTCGTGCGCCTCGGCCTTGTTGCGGTCGAAATGCCCTTGCTGGCAGAATAATCCGACCAACCGGCGACCACGCTCGTACGCGTCGGCCTCGTCGTCGGCGACGATGTGGCACACCCCGGACTTCTTGTGGTGCGTGTCCGGGCCGCCCAGCGAGGCCATGTCCACGTCTTCGCCGGTGACGCTGCGCACCACGTCGGGTCCGGTGACGAAAACCCGGCTGTCCGGCGCCATCACGACGACGTCGGTCAGCGCCGGCCCGTAGGCCGCGCCGCCGGCAGCGAAGCCGACTACCACTGAGATCTGCGGAACGTAGCCGGAAGCGCGGATCATCGCCTCGAACACCAGCCCGACCGCGTGCAACGCCCGCACACCCTCGGCCAGCCGCGCGCCGCCGGAGTGCCAAATGCCGACGATCGGACTCTGTTCTTCGATGGCGGTGTCGTAGGCGGTGACGATGTGGGTGCAACCCTCCAGACCCATCGCACCGCCCATCACGGTGCCGTCGGTGCAGAAGGCGACGGTGCGCAGGCCGTTCACGTTTCCGGCGGCGGCCAGCACACCGGATCGGTCACGCTCGTGCAGGAGCTCTAAACTGCCGTCGTCGAAGAACCTGCTGAGGCGCAGCAGCGGATCGCGCGGGTCGAGTGACTCGTCAACGGCATCCGGGGCCAGGGTCGTCATCGCAGGTCTCCTGTTCGGTGTGATAGTTCGATTTAGTAGCGGCCAAACGTGATTGCGACGTTGTGCCCGCCGAATCCGAACGAGTTGTTGATGGCGTACTGGTAGTCGCCCGGCCGTGGTTTGCCCGCCACCACGTCGAGGTCGATCTCCGGGTCCAGGTTGACCAGGTTCAGGGTGGGCGGTACGACCTGGTCGCGCAGTGCCAGCACTGTCAAGATCGACTCGACGGCACCGACCGCGCCGACCGAGTGGCCGAGCGCGGACTTGGGTGCCCACACCGCCGCGTTGCCGCCGTGCGCGCCCAGCGCGTTATTGATGGCCTTGCCCTCGGCCAAGTCACCGACCGAAGTGCCAGTCGCGTGCGCGTTGACGTGGGTGATGTCGGCCGGAGTGAGGCCGGCGAGTTCGATCGCCCGCGTCATCGCATGCCCGGCCCGCTCGCCGTTGGGGTCCGGTGCCACCATGTGGAAACCGTCCGAGGTCACGCTGGCCCCCATGATCCGGGCCAGGATGTTGGCGCCGCGCGCCTTGGCGTGCTCTTCGGTCTCGATCACCATCAGTGCGCCGGCCTCGCCGAAGACAAAGCCGTCCCGATCCCTGTCGAAGGGGCGGCAAGCGCCGGGCGGGTCGTCATTGTTGCTCGACATCACGATGCGCATCTGGGCGAACCCGGCGATGGGTACTGCCTCGATCTTGGTCTCGACGCCCCCGCAGATGCCGATGTCCGCCTCACCGAGGGCGATCTGCTGCCAGGCGCGTGCGATGCCCTCCGAACCGGATGCGCATGCCGACACCGGCGTCATTACGCCGGCCTTGGCGTGCCGTTCCAGTCCGATCGCCGCAGCCGCGCCGTTGGGCATGTACATCTGCACCGCCAGCGGGGAAACCGCCTTCATGCCGCGTTTCCGCATGTCGTCGTAGGCGAAAATCAATTGCTCGCTGGAACCCAGGCCGGTGCCGACCGACACCGTCAACCGGTTGGTGTCGACCTCGGGCGAACCGGCGTTTTCCCACACCCGTCGGTTCAGCACCGTAGCCATCTTCTGCAGGTAGCCCATCCGGCGGTTCTCGACGCGGTTCAACTGGCTGTCGAACTCCTCAAGCAGATGCCCACCGATGCGAACCGGCAGGTCGTACTCCTCGACGAACGGGTCGTCGAGGAGGCGGATCCCACTTTGCCCGTCCAGCAGCAACTTCCACGTGGTCTCCACGTCGGTCGCCAGGGCGGTCGTCATGGCAACGCCGGTGACAACGATGTTGGGGAAACCATTCCCCGTAGCCAACCTTGACGAATTGCTCATCGGTACTACGAACGTGTCCTTTCGTGCATGTCCGGCTCCTCCTCGGGCCGCTCACGGCCCGCATCGTCGTCGGACGTCGTGCATGTCCGGCTCCTGCTCGGGCCGCTCACGGCCCGCATCGTCGTCGGACGTCGTGCATGTCCGGCTCCTGCTCGGGCCGCTCACGGCCCGCATCGTCGTCGGACGTCGTGCTCACTACTCTCAGTACCGCCCGAAGACCAGCGCGACGTTGTGTCCGCCAAAGCCGAACGAGTTGTTGATGGCGTACTGGTAGTCGCCATAACGCGGCTCGCCCGCGACGACGTCGAGGTCGATCTCGGGGTCAGGGGTGTGATAGTTCAGTGTCGGTGGAATGACGCCGTCTCGCAGCGTGAGCACCGTCAGCACCGATTCCAGGGAGCCCACCGCGCCGATGGAGTGGCCCAGCGCCGACTTCGGCGCATAGACCGGAGCGTGCTCGCAACCGGCCACCCGCAGCGCATTGGCTTCTGCCGTGTCACCGATCGGCGTCGCAGTCGCGTGTGCATTGACGTGGTCGATGTCCTTGGGAGACAAGCCCGCCAGCTCCAGTGAGCGAGTCATCGCCCGCCCGGCGCGCACACCGTCCGGTGCCGGGGCCACCATGTGGAAGGCGTCCGAAGTGATACCGGCACCCATCAACCGGGCCAGCGGCTTGGCACCACGGGCCTTGGCGTGCTCCTCGGTTTCGATCACCATCAGTGCACCGGCCTCGCCGAAGACGAAGCCGTCGCGGTCCTTGTCGAACGGACGCGATGCCGCTTCGGGGTCGTCGTTGCGGGTCGACATCGCCCGCATCATCGAAAACGCCGCGATGGGCAGGGCCTCGATGGGGCCCTCGACACCGCCGCACACGGCGATGTCAGCGTCGCCCATGACGATTTGCCGCCACCCGTGGGCGATGGCTTCCGAACCGGACGAACAGGCCGACACTGGGGTCATCACACCGGCGCGCGCGCCGAGCTGTAGACCAACGGTCGCCGCGGCGCCGTTGGGCATGATCATCTGCACGGCCAGGGGCGACACCTTGCGCGGACCGCCCTCGTTCATCAGGTCGTAGCTTTCGACGATCCGCTCGGCGCCACCCAGACCGGTGCCGACAACGACGGCGAACCGGTCCGGGTCGACCTCGGGGCTTCCCGCGTTCTCCCAGAGTTGACCGCTGAGCAGCTTGGCCAGCCGCTGGACGTAGGACATCCGGCGCAGGTCCAGTCGACTCATGTGATCGTCGACGGATTCCTTGAGGTGGCCGCCGATCTTGACTGGCAGGTCCCATTTCGTCACGAACTCGTCTTCGAGGACGCGGATGCCGCTCTCTCCGGCCAGCAAACCCTTCCACGTGCTCTCGATGTCCGGCGCGATCGATGTCGTTGCCGTGACGGCGGTTACCACAACATTGGGGTAACCGCCGTTAGCAGTGGAAGGTTTGGTCACTGGTGGTCGGCCTCCAGCCTCGACTTGACGTTGGCGACCGCCTCCGGGTTGTCCGTCTCCAGCTTGGCGCGCAGCGCCTGGGCGGCCTCGGGGTTCTCTTCCTCGAGCTTCTGGATGTAGCTGACGACGTCGCCGACAGTGCGGAGCCCCGCCAGGTCCTCGTCGGGGATCTTGACGCCGTACTTGTCCTCGGTCTGCACCGCGATCTCGACCATCGACAGCGAGTCGATGTCGAGGTCGTCGACGAACGACTTCTCCGGGGTGATCTCCGACGGCTCGATACCGGTGACCTCTTCGATGATCTCGGCGATACCGGCGATGATTTCTTCCTGACTGACAGTCACGTTCAGTTCCCTTCGTAATGTGTTGTTTAACTGCTCATTTGACGTGCGGTATGCGGTTGTAGGCGGACGGGTTCGGCGTTGTTTCTTGGGTGGCTACCCACCTAGGGGTTTACAGCTCTGCCAAACCATCCAGGTCTGCGGGAGTCTTGACGGCATGCGTCGGTACCCCGCGAAGTTCACGCTTGGCGATGCCGCTCAGAGCGCCCGCGGGCGGAAACTCGACAATCGCTTTGACATTTCGCTGACGGAAAGTCTCGTTGCACAAGTCCCACCGCACCGGGCGGGTCAACTGCGCGACAAGCTTCTCGATGGCATCGGCAGCCGACGATACCGGCTGTCCGTCGCGGTTGGACAGCAGCACAGCCGTCGGTTCCGCGGTCGCGACGTGCTGTGCCGCCACGGCGTAGCCATCGAGCGCTGAGGCCATGAACTCGGTGTGGAAGGCTCCGGCGACGCCCAGCGCACGAACCCGGGCCTTCGCCGGTGGGTCTTCGGCAAGCTTGTCCAACGCGCTCAGGCGGCCGGCAGCGACGATCTGACCGGCGGCGTTGCGGTTGGCGGGGACCAGGTCGAGTTCTTCCAGTCGGGCCAGCACCTCGGCTTCGTCGCCGCCGAGGACGGCGGACATACCGGTTGGCTCGTCGGCGCAGGCTTTGGCCATCTCCGCACCGCGGGTGGCGGCCAGAGCGACGGCGTCGTCGGCGGAGATCATCCCGGCGATCGCGCAGGCGGCGATCTCACCGACCGAGTGGCCGGCCACGATCAGCTCATTGCTGGCCAGCAGGTCCCGGTTCGTCAGCTCACCGTGCGCCAGCAAGGTGGCGGCAACAATCAGCGGCTGGGCGATCGCGGTGTCGGTGATCTCCTCAGTCGAGGCGGTGGTGCCCAGCCGGGCCAGGTCCAGACCACTGGCCGCCGACCACGACGCCAGCTGATCTGCGGCGCCGGGCAGTTCCAGCCACGGCGACAGCATCCCCTCGGTTTGCGATCCCTGTCCGGGCGCAAGCAATGCAATCACGTATTTAAGAGAACACTGTGAAGACGGTTTTGCGCCGTGTAACAGATTATGAACCTTGTCTTAGGTTTTTGTGGAAACTCCACAAAAAAGCACGCAATGCGACGTGTTCGATATCGTGCCGCGATCTGTCAGCCGGTCGCCACCGTCTTCGACGGCACGACCAGGGCCTTTTCCACCGTCGGCGTGACAGGAGTCACAATGTCGCTGGCGACGCTGGACTGCTGGGCCTGGTACGCGAGGTGCCCTACGGTCGCAGCCACCCGAAGGACATAAGCGTCGCGCGGCTGGGTGGGATCGCGGCCGGTGAAGTCGGCGACGCGCCGTAGTCGGTACCGCACGGTGTTTGGATGAACGAACAACTTGCGGGCGCAGGCTTCGATCGCACCGCCGCAGTCGAGGTAAGCGTCCAGGGTCTCGGTGAGGGTGGGACCCGCGTCCGCGAGAGGGCGCATCACGTCGGTGTGCAACGCCGCGATGGCCGAAGCGTCGCCCATCAGAGCCCGCTCGGGCAGCAGCTCACGCGCCAGCACGGGCCGTGGCGCTCCCCGCCAGCCGGCGACGGCGTTCATCCCGGAGATGGCCTCGCTGGCACTGTGGTAGGCCGCGGTCAGCATCGGCGCTGTCGGGCCGATCACCACCGGACCGTTGGAGAATGCGTCCAGCAGATCGCCGAAGACCTTCTCGGTCGGTGTCAACTGACCCGACACGATCGCCACCAGATAGGTGCCGTGCACGTCGGTGAGCGCAGCACGGCCATGGCGTGCCGCGATATCGCGAACATCTTGGCTGGCATGGCTCTCCAGGCCCGCTGCCGGAGTTCCCACCACCACCGTCGCCGGGGCGGTGGTGTCCCAGTTCAGAGCGGCCGCCCGGGACAGCAGCTCGGGACCGGTGTCACCACGTACCACGGCGTCGACGACGCTGGCCTCCATTCGCAGGTCCCAGCTTCCGCGCGCCTCGGCCGCGTCGGCGTAGGCGGTGGCAGCACTAAAGGCCAGGTCGCGACTGTACTTAAGAATTCCCACCGTCAGTGCGGTCAACTGTTCGTCCGAGCGGGCCAACATCGGCGCGACCTCTTCGAAGAACTCCATGGTCACCCGCAGCATGTCCACCGAGTGGCGCAACGCGATCCGTCGGGTCAGATCCTGCGGCATCAGCTCAAACGCCCGCGCGGTGTAGTTGATGTTGCTGTGCGGGTCGGTCATCCACTCCACGAAGTTCGCGACGGCGGTCTGCACCACCAGCGCCAAGCTGGCCCGCTGGGAGGCTTCCAGCTCGGCGAAGAACGGCAGCCGGTCCTGCATTGCCGTCACCGCCTCGGTGGAAAACCGACCGGAGTACTGCTTCAACCGCCGCAGCAGCGTCTCCGGGACGCTGTCCAGAAGTTCCAGCGTTGACCGGGGCGTCGCAAATTGCTTGTCAGTCACGACTAAAAGCTACGCCAGTTTTGTGGATGGTTCCGCCAAAGACACTCGAGTTCAGGCCCCCGGACCGGGATCGGACGTCTGCACCGGTGCGGCCTGCACGTCGTCGATCCGATACTGGCGCGCGGCCGCGACCGGCACCGACGGGTCGATCTGTCCGTCGCGCGCGAGCGCTTCCAGCACCGCGACCACCTGAGATTCGGCGTCGGTGTTGAAGTAACGGCGGGCGGCCGGTCGGGTGTCGGAAAAGCCGAACCCGTCGGTGCCCAGCGTGACGTAGGTGCCCGGGACCCAGGGCCGGATCTGTTCGGGCACCGCTCGCATCCAGTCAGACACGGCGATGATCGGGCCGGAGCAGCCCGACAGGGCCTGTGTGACGTAAGCCTGACCCGCCGGACGGTCGCAGTGGCGCAACTTCTCCTTCTCGATGGCAACACCGTCGCGGTTCAGCTCGCCCCAGCTGGTCACCGACCACACGTCGGCGGCGACATCCCATTCGGCGGCCAGCATCTCGGCGGCTCGTAGCGCTGAGGGCATCGCCACGCCCGAAGCCAGGATGTGGGCGGCGTTGGTGCGGCTTTCCTTAGACGGCTGATACCGGTAGATACCCCGCAGCACGCCTTCGGGGTCGAAGTTCTCCGGCTCCGGCGGTTGCACATACGGCTCGTTGTAGATGGTGAGGTAGAAGAAGACGTTCTCCGGGTTTTCGCCGAACATGCGGGCCAGCCCGCTTTCGATGATGTAGGCGATCTCGTAGGCGAAGGCGGGATCGTAGGCAACCGCCGCCGGATTGGTGGCCGCCAGCAGCAGCGAGTGGCCATCGGCATGCTGCAGGCCTTCGCCGGTGAGCGTGGTGCGCCCCGCGGTGGCGCCGAGCAGGAAGCCGCGCGTCATCTGGTCGGCTGCGGCCCACAGGCCATCGCCGGTGCGCTGGAAGCCGAACATGGAATAGAAGATGTAGATCGGGATCATCGGCTCGTTGTGCGTCGCGTAGGACGTGCCGGCCGCGGTGAACGAGGCGACGGATCCGGCCTCGTTGATGCCTTCGTGCAGGATCTGGCCGATCTCACTTTCCTTGTATGCCAGCATCAGATCGGCGTCGACGGCGGTGTAGAGCTGCCCGTTGCGGTTGTAGATCTTCAACGAGGGGAACCACGAGTCCATACCGAAGGTGCGCGCCTCGTCGGGAATGATCGGCACGATTCGGGGTCCAACTTCCTTGTCGCGCAACAGTTCCTTGAAGGTGCGCACAGTGGCCATGGTGGTGGCCACCTCCTGGTGGCCGGACCCCTGCTTCAGCGCTTTGTAGGCATCGCGGCCCGGCAGCGTCAGCGCCTTGGACTTGGTGCGCCGCTCGGGCACGAAACCGCCGAGCGCGCGGCGCCGGTCGAGCAGATAGCGGATCTCCCGGGCTTCGGGACCGGGATGGTAGTACGGCGGCAGGTAGGGATCCTCCTCCAGCTGGGCATCGCTTACCGGGATCCGGATGGCGTCGCGAAAGTCTTTAAGATCCTGTAGCGCAAGCTTTTTCATCTGATGCGTCGCGTTGCGGCCCTGGAAGTGCGCACCCAGCGAGTAGCCCTTGATGGTCTTGGCCAGGATCACCGTCGGCTGTCCTCTGTGGTCGACGGCGGCGCGGTAGGCGGCGTAGACCTTGCGGTAGTCGTGGCCACCGCGCTTGAGGTTCCAGATCTCGGAGTCGGTCATGTGCTCGACCAGCGCCTTGGTGCGCGGGTCGCGTCCGAAGAAGTGGTCCCGCACGTAGGCCCCGTCGTTGGCCTTGTAGGTCTGGTAATCACCATCGGGCGTCGTGTTCATTAAATTCACCAGCGCGCCGTCGCGGTCGGCGTGCAACAGGGCGTCCCACTCGCGCCCCCAGACCACTTTGATGACATTCCAGCCGGCCCCGCGGAAGAACGACTCGAGTTCCTGAATGATCTTGCCGTTACCGCGCACCGGGCCGTCGAGGCGTTGCAGGTTGCAGTTGATGACGAAGGTCAAGTTGTCCAACGCCTCCAGGGCGGCGACGTGGGCCAGGCCACGGCTCTCCGGCTCGTCCATCTCGCCGTCGCCGAGGAACGCCCACACGTGCTGGTCGGAGGTGTCCGTGATGCCCCGGTCATGCAGATAGTGATTGAACCGGGCCTGATAGATCGCGTTCATCGGGCCCAGCCCCATCGACACCGTGGGGAACTCCCAGAAGTCGGGCATCAGCCGCGGGTGCGGGTAGGACGGCAGGCCACCGCCGGGATGGCTGTGCTCCTGACGGAACCCGTCCATCTGGTCGGCGCTGAGCCGGCCTTCCAGAAAGGCGCGCGCGTAGATGCCGGGCGAGGCGTGACCCTGGATGAACACGTGGTCGCCGCCGCCGGGGTGGGACTTCCCGCGGAAGAAATGGTTGAAGCCGACTTCGTAGAGCGCGGCAGACGAGGCGTAGGTCGAGATATGGCCGCCCACGCCGACTCCCGGCCGCTGGGCGCGGTGCACCATGATGGCGGCGTTCCATCTGATCCAGGCCCGGTAGCGGCGCTCGACGTCCTCGTCGCCGGGGAACCACGGCTCCATCTCGGTCGGGATGGTGTTGACGTAGTCGGTCGACGTCAGCGCCGGGATCGCGACTCGCTGTTCACCGGCGCGTTCCAGCAGACGCAACATTAGGTAGCGCGCACGCGACGGCCCCGAGCGCTCCAGCAGCTCGTCGAAGGATTCCAGCCACTCGGCGGTCTCCTCCGGGTCAATGTCAGGCAGATAGGACGCCACACCTTCGCGGATCACCCGCACCCGATCGGGTTCGCTTGCGCCGGTTGGGTTTTGCGCCAGATCGTGGCGTACGAACTCGGTAGTCAACTCGCTACTCCTCGTTTCACGGTTCGTCTGCTTTTGGCTGATCTCGCCGTCGCCGATTGACGTCCGCGGTCCCGGGTCGGGCTCCGTCGGTCCGGTGGCCCGGTCGGGCCACCTCTTATCGTGCCGCACCTTCGACCGCGCCGCGTAGTCCCCGTCGAAGCTGGCCCGAGCCGCGACCCGGTAACGTCTTTAGCCGTGTCGATCGGAGGGCGTCGCGGCAGACAGCCCAAATCTGGACTGCGGATCGGCGTGCGGGCGGTCGGTGCCGTGGCGACGGGGTCGATGGCCTTGATAAATGTCATCGTCGGGTGCACCAGCGTGACGGACGGCTCGCCGACCGTCGACACCGCGATAGCCCCGGCGTATCGAGAGTCGGTGTCCGCGTCGGTCTCGGCGTCGGCCGCCACGTCCAGCCTGCAGGAGACGCGTCGTCAGCAGTCGCTGACGACGCAGGCTGTGGTCCGTGCATGTGAGTCGTTTGCCGCTACCAGCAAAGACGCCGTCGACAAGGTGAATGACTTTGTCGCCGCGTACAACCAGGGCCGCGACACCACACCCAGCGAAGGTCCCGCCGCCGATGCCCTCAACCACAGCGCCGAGCTGGTCGAAGGCAACAGCGGTGGCCCGCTCTCTGGGGACCTGCACCAGGCGCTCAACGCCTATGCCAACGCGGCACGCGACCTGGCCAGCACCATCCGCTCGCACGGGGCCATGGGGGAGTTCAATCAGCGCGTCAACCAGTTCAACGACACCAAGACCGAAGCCGTCAAGCTTTGCAGAGCGTCCCTATGAGTCGGCGGATGTGCAACGCTACGTGCTGTGCAACGATAAATGCCATCGCGCGGCGCGCTGACGCTCGAGTGGCGTAGAAACTGACAGGCTGGCAGCTGAAAGAGAGGATCGCACGGTGGTGGCGGCGGATGACGCCCCGAGCTATGCCCGCAAACTGGGCATCCAACGAGGGCAAGTTGTCCAAGAGTGGGGTTGGGACGAAGACACCGACGACGATATCCGCGCCGACGTGGAGGATGCGTGCGGTGGCGAATTACTCGACGAAGACACCGACGAGGTTATCGACGTCGTAATGCTGTGGTGGCGTGACGGCGACGGCGATCTCGTCGACACCTTGATGGACGCGATCGCGCCGCTGGCCGACGACGGAGTGATCTGGGTGCTCACGCCCAAGACCGGGCGGCCCGGCCACGTGCTGCCTGCTGAGATCGCAGAGTCGGCGCCCACTGCCGGGCTGATGCCGACGTCGTCGGTCAACTTGGGGGATTGGAGCGCCAGCCGGCTGGTGCAGCCGAAGTCGCGCGCCGGTCGCCGCTGATGCTGGCGGTCGGCTCCACCGCACCGGATTTCACGCTGCGTGACCAGAACCGACAGCCGGTCACCCTGAGTGATTACCGAGTCGGTGAAGGCGGCCGGAACGTGCTGCTGGTGTTCTTCCCGCTGGCCTTCACCGGCATCTGCGAGGGCGAGCTTGGCCGGCTGCGTGATCACCTGCCCGACTTCGAGAACGACGACAGTGTGGCGCTGGCCATTTCGGTGGGTCCGCCACCCACCCACAAGGTGTGGGCCGCCGAAAGCGGTTTCCTGTTCCCGGTGCTCTCCGACTTCTGGCCGCACGGCGAAGTCAGCCAGGCCTACGGGGTGTTCAACGATGCCGCCGGCTATTCCAACCGCGGCACCTTCGTCATTGACCGATCCGGGGTGATCCGGTTCGCCGAGATGAAGCAGCCCGGCGAAGTCCGCGATCAGCGACTCTGGACCGACGCGCTGGCGGCACTGAAAGGCTGAACGGCGCTCGGTGTTTTGGGCACCGAGTAGTCGGGGCGGTATCTTTGCGCGGCACGGGCGCGTAGCTCAGTGGTAGAGCTCTGGTTTTACACACCAGCGGTCGGCGGTTCGATACCGTCCGCGCCCACCAAT
>Ga0335075_10000331_pt1 | contig 84719 bp, 89 predicted proteins | sample Lox_Sample_24_FD_206723 | JGI IMG/M metagenome (GOLD analysis project Ga0335075, IMG submission 206723) | Soil microbial communities from Loxahatchee National Wildlife Refuge, Florida, United States - Lox_Sample_2.4 | ecosystem: Environmental > Terrestrial > Soil > Wetlands | place: USA... | reverse complement strand
ATGGCGCCGTTCAACCTGCTGCTGAACTTCATCGAGCACCTGGCCCGCCCCGTGTCGCTGGGCCTGCGTCTCTACGGAAACCTGTACGCCGGCGAGATGATCTTCCTGCTGCTGGCCGTGCTCGGCGGCAGCTTCGCCATCAATTCGCTCGCGGGTGTCGGCGGGGCCATCGGCCAGCTGATCCTGGGCGCGGTGTGGGCCTGCTTCCACATCCTCGTCATCCCGCTGCAGGCGTTCATTTTCATGGTGCTGACGATCGTGTACCTGTCGCAGGCGCACGAGACTCATCACTGATCTCAGGTTGTTAGTTAGCTCAAGGTTTTGCTGGAGGAAAAATGGAACACGTTGCTGAAATTGCTCACATCCAGGGTCTGACTGCTCTCGCCGTCGGCATCATCTTCGGTCTCGGCGCCCTCGGCACCGCGATCGGCTTCGGCCTGCTGGGCGGCAAGTTCCTGGAAGGCGCCGCGCGCCAGCCGGAACTGACCCCGGCGCTGCAGGTGAAGATGTTCATCGTCGCCGGCCTGCTCGACGCGGTCGCGATGATCGGTATCGGCTTCGCGCTGTTCTTCACGTTCGCGAATCCGTTCCTGAACGCGATCACCGCCGCGCAGTAAGCAGTTCCCCCGCTTAGGAGAGACGCGTGAACATCACCGTCACATTGATCATCCAGATGCTGGTCTTCGCGATCTTCGTCTGGGTGGTCATGAAGTTCATCTGGCCGATCATCCTCGGCGCGATGAACGAGCGTGAGAAGAAGATCGCCGCCGGGCTCGCCGCCGCGGAAGAGGGCCAGAAGAGCCTCTCCGAAGCGAAGAGCCGTGCCGACGACGTGATCAAGGAAGCCCGCACACGGGCGCTGGCGATCGAATCGCAGGCGCGCACGCAGGCCAACCAGATCATCGACGACGCACGCAAGGCCGCCTCGCTGGAAGGCGAGAAGGCGCTGGCCGCCGCGAAGTCGCAGATCGAGCTCGAGAGCAACCGCGCGCGCGATGCGCTGCGTGGCCAGGTCGTCAGCCTCGCGGTCGCGGGTGCGAAGCGCGTGCTCGAGAAGGAGATCGACGCCAAGTCGCACGGCGAGCTGCTCGATCAGCTCGCGGCGAAGCTCTAGTCGGCCAGGCATAGAGAAGAGACTCATGGCTGAACGCATCACCACCGCCCGCCCCTACGCGAAGGCCATCTTCGCGCTGGCGCGCCAGAACAACTCGCTCGCGGCCACCGCGGACGGGTTGACGCTGGGCGCGCAGGTCGTCGCCGATCCCGCCGTGCACCCGCTGCTGGGCAGCCCGCACGTCACGCCCGCGCAGCTCTCCGAGCTCGTGAACGGCGTCGCCGGATCGAAGCTCGACGAACAGGGTCGCAACTTCGTCACGTTGCTCGCGCAGAACCGCCGGCTCGGATTCCTCCCCGAGATCGCGGCGTTGTTCGAGCAGATGAAGGCGGAGGTGGAGAACGCCGTGGACGTCGAAGTGACGTCCGCCACGGGGCTCACGGCCGACCAGGAAGGCCGTTACGCGGCCGCATTGCAGAAGAAGCTCGGGCGCAGCGTGCGCCTGCGCACGAAGGTCGACGGCAGCTTGTTAGGCGGCGCCGTCCTCAAGGCGGGCGATCTCGTCATCGACGGTTCCATCAAGGGCCGGCTCGAGCGACTCGCCACCGAACTGACCGCATAAAGTTAGGGTACCGAACATGTCCGTGAAAGCATCCGAAATCTCCGACCTCATCAAGTCACGCATCGAGAACTTCAAGTCCGCGAGCGAAGCGCGCAACGTCGGCACCGTCGTCACGGTGACGGACGGCATCTGCCGCATTCACGGACTCGCCGACGTTCGCTACGGCGAAATGATCGAGTTCCCGGGCAACGTGTTCGGTCTCGCGCTGAACCTCGAGCAGGACTCGGTCGGCTCGGTGGTCCTCGGCGATTACAAGGGCATCCGCGAAGGCGACACCGTGAAGACCACGGGCCGCATCCTCGAAGTGCCGGTGGGCCGCGAGTTGCTGGGCCGCGTCGTCGACGCGCTCGGCCAGCCGCTCGACGGCAAGGGCCCGCTCAAGACCACGCAGACCGCGCCGATCGAGCGCGTCGCGCCGGGCGTCATCTACCGCAAGAGCGTCAGCCAGCCGGTGCAGACCGGTTACAAGGCCGTCGACTCGATGGTTCCGATCGGCCGTGGCCAGCGTGAGCTGATCATCGGCGACCGCCAGACCGGCAAGACCGCGATGGCGGTCGACACGATCATCAACCAGAAGTCGTCCGGCATTAAGTGCGTGTACGTCGCCATCGGCCAGAAGCAGTCGACGATCGCGAACGTCGTGCGCAAGCTCGAAGAGCACGGCGCCCTCGCGCACACGATCGTCGTCGCCGCCTCGGCCTCGACGCCCGCCGCCATGCAGTACATCAGCGCCTACGCCGGTGTGACCATGGGCGAGTACTTCATGGACAACGGCGAAGACGCGCTGATCATCTATGACGACCTGTCGAAGCAGGCCGTCGCGTATCGCCAGATCTCGCTGCTGCTGCGCCGTCCCCCGGGCCGCGAAGCGTTCCCCGGCGACGTCTTCTATCTGCACAGCCGCCTGCTCGAGCGCTCCGCGCGCGTCAACGAGGCGTACGTCGAAGAGAAGACCGGCGGCAAGGTGAAGGGCAAGACGGGTTCGCTGACCGGTCTGCCGATCATCGAGACGCAGGCGGGCGACGTGACCGCGTTCGTTCCGACGAACGTCATCTCGATCACCGACGGCCAGATCTTCCTCGAGACCGATCTCTTCAACGCCGGCATCCGTCCCGCGATGAACGCCGGCATCTCGGTGTCGCGCGTCGGTGGCGCGGCGCAGACCGACATCATCAAGCGCCTGGGCGGCGGCATCCGCCTGGCCCTCGCGCAGTACCGCGAGCTCGCGGCGTTCTCGCAGTTCGCCTCCGACCTCGACGAGGCGACCCGTCGCCAGCTCGAGCGCGGCGCGCGCGTCACCGAGTTGATGAAGCAGAAGCAGTACGCCCCGCTGTCCGTCGCCGAGATGGCGCTGTCGATCTACGCCGTGAACAACGGCTACTTCGACAAGGTCGACCGCAAGAAGGTCGTGGAGGCGGAAGCCGCGCTGCAGTCGTTCGCGAAGTCGGCGCACAAGGCGACCGTCGACGCCATCAATGCCGAGCCGGTGCTGAAGAAGCACGAGGCCGCGCTGAAGGCGCTGTGCGAAGACTTCGTCAAGAACGGCGTGTTCTGAGTAGTTCGAAAGAGAAAGCGACGCAGCCTCCGCACCAGTAGAGCCGTATGCCTGGAACAAAAGAAATCCGCGTCAAGATCGCCTCCGTCAAATCGACGCAGAAGATCACGAAGGCGATGCAGATGGTCGCGACCAGCAAGATGCGTCGCGCCCAGGACCGCATGCGCCTGGCGCGTCCGTACGCGGAGAAGATCCGCGCGGTCATCGGCAACCTGACGCAGGCGAACCCGGACTACCGGTCGCCGTTCCTGCAGGAACGCGCCGAGGTGAAGAACGTCGGCATTATCGTGATCTCCTCGGATCGCGGCCTGGCCGGCGCGCTGAACATCAACATCTTCAAGGCCGCGCTGCTGGCCATGAAGGAGTGGCAGGCGAAGGGCGCCGCCATCTCGATGTGCCTCATCGGCAGCAAGGCCTCGGCCTTCTTCCGCCGCCTGCCGAACCCGATCCTCGCGAACACGCAGGGCCTGGGCGATCAGCCGCACATCAAGGACCTGATCGGCACGGTCAAGGTCATGCTCGACGCGTACCGCGACGGCAAGATCGACCGCCTGCTGCTGGTGAACTCGCGCTTCGTGAACACGATGACGCAGAAACCCGAAGTGCAGCAGCTGCTGCCGGTCGAGCCCATCGCGGGCGCAGACCTGCAGGAACACTGGGACTACATCTACGAGCCGGATGCGTCGGCGATCCTCGACGGCCTGCTGATGCGTTACATCGAAGCGCAGGTGTACCGCGGCGCGGTCGAGAACGTCGCGTCCGAGATGGCCGCGCGCATGATCGCGATGGGTGCCGCCTCGGACAACGCCGGCAAGCTCATCGGCGAGCTCCAGCTCATCTACAACAAGGCCCGCCAGGCCGCGATCACCAAGGAACTCTCGGAGATCGTGGGCGGCGCGGCGGCCGTCTGATACGACGAGCCGCTCCTATGCGGACAAAGACAGAAAGAATTAGTTAGAGGTTAACGACCATGGCCACCGGCAAAATCACCCAGATCATCGGACCCGTCATCGACGTGGAATTCCCGCGGGACTCGATCCCGAAGGTCTTCGACGCGTTGAAGCTGAAGGACGCGGACCTCACGCTCGAAGTGCAGCAGCAGCTGGGCGACGGCGTCGTGCGCACCATCGCGATGGGTGCCTCCGAAGGCCTGAAGCGCGGCCTCACGGTCGAAGCCACGGGCAAGCCGATCAACGTGCCGGTGGGTGCCGCGACGCTGGGCCGCATCATGGACGTGCTCGGCACGCCGCAGGACAACCGCGGTCCGGTCGCTGCGAAAGAGACGCTGCCGATCCACCGTCCCTCCCCGAGCTACGACGAACAGGCCAGCGGCCAGGACCTGCTGGTCACGGGCATCAAGGTCATCGACCTGCTCGTGCCGTTCGCGAAGGGCGGCAAGGTCGGCCTGTTCGGCGGCGCCGGCGTCGGCAAGACCGTGAACATGCTCGAGCTCATCAACAACATCGCCAAGCAGTACTCGGGTCTGTCCGTGTTCGCGGGCGTCGGTGAGCGGACGCGCGAAGGCAACGACTTCTATCACGAGATGGCGGAGTCGGGCGTCATCGACCTCGAGAAGCTCGACAACTCGAAGGTGGCGATGGTGTACGGCCAGATGAACGAGCCGCCGGGCAACCGCCTGCGCGTCGCGTTGACCGGCCTCACGATGGCCGAATACTTCCGCGACGAGAAGCAGGCGAACGGCAAGGGCCGCGACGTGCTGTTCTTCGTCGACAACATCTACCGCTACACGCTGGCCGGCACCGAAGTGTCGGCGCTGCTCGGCCGCATGCCATCGGCGGTCGGTTACCAGCCGACGCTGGCCGAGGAAATGGGCGTGCTGCAGGAGCGCATCACGTCGACGAAGACCGGTTCCATCACGTCGATCCAGGCCGTGTACGTGCCGGCCGACGACTTGACCGACCCGTCCCCGGCGACGACGTTCGCCCACCTCGACGCCACCGTCGTGCTCTCGCGCCAGGTCGCGGCGCTGGGCATCTACCCGGCGGTCGACCCGCTCGACTCCACCAGCCGCCAGCTCGACCCGCTGGTCGTCGGCGAGGAGCACTACAACACCGCGCGCGGCGTGCAGGCCGTGCTGCAGCGCTACAAGGAACTGCAGGACATCATCGCGATCCTCGGCATGGACGAGCTCAGCGAAGAAGACAAGCAGACCGTGTTCCGCGCGCGCAAGGTGCGCAACTTCCTGTCGCAGCCGTTCAACGTCGCGAAGGTGTTCACGGGCCAGGACGGCAAGATCGTCCCGCTGGCGGACACCATCCGCGGCTTCAAGGGCATCCTCTCGGGTGAATACGATCACCTGCCGGAGCAGGCGTTCTACATGGTCGGCTCGATCGACGAAGCGGTCGAGAAAGCCAAGACGCTGAACTAATCGGTAGATAGTCAGTCACACCCGGTCAGAGAGCAGCAATGGCAACCCCGAACACCGTGCACGTCGACATCGTCAGCGCCGAGGGCGAGATCTTCGCGGGCGCGGCGTCCATGGTGTTCGCGCCCGGCACGGACGGCGAGCTCGGTATCGCACCGCGCCACGCGCCGTTGCTGACCCTGCTGAAGGCCGGTGAAGTGCGGGTGCAGACGCCGGATGGGGCGGAGCAGCACTTCTTCGTCGGCGGCGGCGCGCTCGAGATCCAGCCCAACAAGGTGACCGTGCTCGCGGACACCGCGTTGCGCGCGAAGGATCTCGACGAAGCCGCGGCGCTGGCCGCCAGGCAACGTGCCGAAGAGGCGTTGCGCGGTGCGACGGATCGTATCGAGCAGGCGGAAGCGATGAAGGAGATCGTCCGCATGACCGAACAGATCAAGATGATCCAGAAGCTGCGCAAACCGCGCGGCTGATCTCGCCGGCGATCGTGCACCGCACGATCGCACTCGGCCTTCCATCAGCGCATTCCGGCCCGTGGCATGACGGGTGTCGGTCCCCGTGCGCTCCACTCGACATGCTCGTTTCCACGGACTCCGGCGTCGACCGGGAATTTCACTTGCATGCAGGCTCCCGACTCTTTTGAATTGATCGGCACGCGCGGCCTCTACCGGCCCACCGGTGTCATGACTCTCGAACAGGCCATCGAGACCGTCGCGCAGGGCATGTTGTACGCGCGCTTCCTCGGATTGACCGACATGATGGCGAACACCAGCGGCCTCAGCGGTTACCCGCCGCCCAGCACCTTCGGGCGCTACGCGCTCGCGCGGCGCTGGGCCGAGTGCGGCGGCGGCGTGTTGCGCCTCGGCATCGTCACGAAGCCCGAGTCCATCGATCCGCAGAAGATAGGCATCGTCATGGCGCGCAACCGCGGCCTCGACACCGACGTGTTCACCAACGAGCCCGATGCGCTGCGCTGGCTCGACTCGCGGGCCGCGTTCCGGCGCTGACATGGCCGCGCCCGATTACTTCGAGGTGATCGGCACGCGCGGGTTCTATCGCCCGGTCGCCGCCGTCACCTTCGAACGCGCGCTCGATCTCGTGGCCGCCGCCATCGCCTACGCGCGCGGCCGCGGGCTCACCGACGTGCTCGCCAACACCACCGGCCTCACCGGGTTCGCGTCGCCGAGCACATTCGAGCGTTACCAGATGGCGGTGCGCTGGGCGGAGGCGGCCGGCGGGTCGATCCGCGTGGCGCTGGTCGCGCGGCGCGAGATCATGGACCCGCAGAAGATCGCCGTGCTGATGGCGCAGAACCGCGGCGTGAACGGCGACGTGTTCACCGACGAGGTCTCCGCGCTGGCCTGGCTCGACGCGCGCATCTGAAGCCGCCGCCCGCGGCCGCCTAGGTAGTTCACGAAAACCGTGTGATGCAATCGCGATTTTCCCGCGGTTGAGCATATTCCCCGAGTTTTCCGCGCCCGGCCGCCGAGGCCAGACTCCGCCATCGACCGGGGACAACCATGCAATCGATTCACGAACTCGAACACGACTATCACCTGCTGAAATCCGGCGGTGGCGACTGGCACGACTGCATCGAGTGGGCGACCGAACGCCTGCGCAGCGACGAGGAGAACGACGACGAGGAGATCGCGTTGCTCGCCAGCACCACCGAACGGCACGAAGCGCTGACGCTGACCGAACACGTCATCGCCCGCTACTGCGGCTCGCAGGCGCTCGATGCGCAGCTCGCGGCCGGCAAGTACCTCGTGGCCCTGCGCCACGACTACCTGCGCGGCGTCGAGACCGTGCGCACGCTCGCCGGCAAGATCCAGGGCCTCTCCGAGAAGCTGCAGCATCCGCCCTGGCTCGCCGTGCTGACGCGCAACGCCCGCAAGGCGCGCGAGCGGCTCGAATACAAGGACGCCTTCGACCGCGAGTTCGCGTATCTCGCGCGCGTCTGGGCGCTGTCCGGCACGCGCACCGAGTTCATCCTGCGCTACGACCACACGGTCTCGACGAGCCACGACGCGCTTTGAAACGTCGCGCGTTCCGCGCGCCTGAAAAAAGTTGCGCGTGTGCGCCGCACCGGCGAGCATCCGCGCCATGACGCTTCCCGCCGGCAACTTCTCCGAATGGCTGCGCGACATGCGCCGCGCGCTCGCGGGCGGGCCCGGCATGGACGTGGCCTGCGGCGACTGCGTCGGCTGCTGCACGTCGTCGTACTTCATCAAGATCCGGCCGCGCGAGACACGCGCGCTGGCAGCCGTCGATGCGAAATTCCTCACCGACACGCCGGGCCGCGACGGCGCGAAGCTGATGGGTTACCGCGAGAACGGCCACTGCCCGATGTACGGCGCCACCGGCTGCTCTATCTACCGCGACCGGCCCGACACCTGCCGCACGTACGATTGCCGCGTGTTCACCGCGGCCGGGATGGCCGCCGGCGACGACAAGCCCGTCATCAACGAACGCGTCGCGCGCTGGCGCTTCGAGTATCCGACCGAGACCGACCATCGCGAACAGGCGGCGGTGCGCGCCGCCGCCAGCTTCCTGCGGCAACACCCCGTGCGCTTCCCCGGCGGCCACGTGCCGTCGCGCGCCAGCGAGATCGCGGTGCTCGCCGTCAAGTCCTATGAAGTCTTCATGACCGGCGGACGCGAACACCGTGACACGGAACGTGCGCTGGTCGAAACCGCCGTCGCATTCGACGCCGCCGCGGGTTGAAGGCGGCCGCCGCGCCGCCTATGGTCACGGCCCATGTACCGCATCAGCATCCCCGCCGTCGTCATCGCGTTCCTCGCCGAGATCTTCGCCGACCAGATCGTCCAGTTCCTCGTCCTGATGGCGCTGGCCGGCAATTCGCTGGGTGCGGATCTCGACCCCGCGGCGCTGCAGAAGGTCATCGAGGACGTGAGCCAGACCACCGCCTTCACGCTGTGCATCGTCGTGTTCGGCACCGCGACCACGCTCGGCGGCGGCTACCTCGCGGCGCGCATCGCGCGGCAGTACCCGTACTACCACGGGCTGGCGATGGGCCTCGTCGGCATCGCGTTCCTGCTCTATTTCTGGAATGCGAATCCGCTGTGGCTGAGCCTGCTGGGCGTGCTGACCAACATCCCGGTGTCCATCTACGGGGCGCACCTCGCGAAGGGGCACATGCCGCCGCCGGAGTGATCGCCTGACAACCTGCACCGCGATGCCGTAGGCTACCTACCGGTCGCTTCCCTGGTGAGAGCTGGATGCCGCGCTACGTCGCGCTGTTCCGTGGAATCAACGTCGGCAAGGCCAAGCGCATCGCGATGGCCGACCTGCGCGCGCTGCTGGACAAGCTCGGTTACGCCGACGTCGCGACGCTGCTGAACAGCGGCAATGCCGTCTTCACCGGCAATGCCGAGCCCGCCGCCACGCACGCCACCCGCATCCGCACCGCGGTGCAGACGAAGCTCGGCGTCGAAGCCTGCGTGATCGTGAAATCGGCGAAGGACGTCGCCGCGATCGTCACCGGCAACGCGATCGTCGGACACGCCACCGACCATTCGAAGCTGCTGGTCGCCGTCACCGGCGTCGCGCGCGACATGAACAAGGTGAGCGCGCTGCCGAAGACCGACTGGGGCCGCGAGAAGGTGCACGTGAACAAACACGCGGCCTACGTCTGGTGCGGCAACGGCATCCTCGAGAGCCGCGTGACCGTCGCGCTGTTCAAGGAGCTCGGCCCGGCCTGCACGACGCGCAACTGGGCGACGCTGCTGAAGATCCAGGGCCTCATGGATGGCGGCCGATGAGTGTCGTCCCCGACATGGCCGTCATGGGCGGCGTCTCCTTCATCGTCGGCGCGCTGGCGTTCACCGGCGTCTTCTCCTGGCTCGCGGCGCGTTTCGACTACCCGCGGATCCTCGACGGCGACGCCGCCACGGTGCTGCCGCGCCTGCGCGCCGGCGGCGCTCCGATGCGCGCGGTCTGGGCTATCTACTCGCTGCTGCCGCTGCTGCTGGTGCCCGGCGCGGTCGGTGCGCTGGCGGCGCTCGGCGGCACGCCGCTGATGACGCTGGCACTGGTGCTGAACGCCGTCGGCGCGCTGGCGATGTGCCTGGGCCTCATGCGCTGGCCGAGCATCCACTGGGTGCTGGCCGAATCCTGGGAATCCGCCGGCACCGACGCGCGCCACTCGATCGCCGCCACGTTCCGCGGCCTCAATCTCTATCTCGGCAACTACATCGGCGAGTTCCTCGGCGAGATCTGCCTCGCGAAGTTCTTCGCGCTGTGCGGCGTCGCGATGCTGGCCGACGCGCGCTTCCCGGCCTGGCTCGGCATCGCGGGTCTCGCCTTCGGCATTGCGTTCGCGATCGGCGCCTTCCGCAACGTCACGACGCGCGTGCAGTGGCTGGCCGACATCAACAACTGGTTGCTGCCGCTGTGGATGATCCTGCTCGGCGGCGCACTCATCCGCTCCGGAGTTCCGCACCCATGATTCGCCGCTGGTTGCTGTGCCTCGCCTTCACCACGTCCGCGTTCGCCGATCGCAACGACTTCCGCATCGAGTACTACTCGATCCACGGCGACAGCGTCGAAGACCTGCGGCGCGAGCTGAATTCGCGCGGGCCCATCGGCGAGTCCGGCCACATCAGCGAGGGCAACACGCGCTCGACGATCTCGTGGCGCTACCAGACGGTGGTGCGCGACGGCGTCTGCGTCACCACGCAGATCGTGGTCGATTCCGAGATCCGGATGATCCTGCCGCGCTGGGAGGATCCGGATTACCTGGACTACGTGCTGGTCGGCCACTGGGACCGCTACAAGGCCGCGCTGCGCAAGCACGAGGACGGCCACAAATACCGCGCCGAAGCCGCCGCGCGCGAAGTGCGCCGGGTACTCGCGGCGGAGCCGGGCGAGCGGGACTGCGGCGCCTTTGCCCGGCGGCTCGACGCGAAAGCCAGCGCCATACTCGCGGCGCTGCGCAAGGCGCAGGCGCAGTACGACGACGACACCGACAACGGCCGGACGCAGGGCGTGACGCTGCCCGAGTCGTTGCCGCCGCGTGACAAACGGTAGATAGCGCCCGACCGGCGGCTACCGGCCCGACCGGCGGCGCACCCCGCCCGACCGGGGACATGGGACTGCAAAGTGCGCGTGCGTATATTGGCTCCCATGAGCCCGATCGAAAATCATCTCGACTGGACCGCGGCGTCCACCCCCGGCGGCGAACGAGTGGCCCCGACCCTTGCGCGGGCCGCCGCGCCGGCGAAACCGGTGCAGCGGCGCAGTGTCCTCGAGACCCTGCTGGGCGACGCCAACCTCAGTGCCAGCGACGCGGGCGGCAGCGATCCGTACAACGCCACCGGCCGCCAGTTCCGCCGCGCCCGCTGACGCGGACGCGGTTCACATCTCGCCGTTCCGGCCCGGCGCCCGCCGCCGCGGCGCATGTCAAACCGCTAGAATCGCGGCCGCATGAAACTCGCCGTCGTCATCCTCGCTGCCGGTCAGGGCAAGCGAATGAAATCCGATCTCCCCAAGGTGCTGCAGCCGCTCGCCGGCCGGCCGCTCCTCGGGCACGTTGTTAGCCGGGCGCGCGCGCTCGATCCCTCGTCGCTGCACGTGGTCTACGGCCACGGCGGCGAGGCGGTGCGCGCCACCATCAAGGACGCCGACCTGCGCTGGGCGCTGCAGGCCGAGCAGCTCGGCACCGGCCACGCCGTGATGCAGGCCATGCCGAACGTCGCCGACGACGAGCTCGTCCTCGTGTTGTACGGCGACGTGCCGCTGATCCGTCCCGAGACGCTGCGGAAGCTGATCGACGCGACCGGTCCGAAGGCGATGAGCCTGCTGACCGTGCTGCTGGACAACCCGCAGGGTTACGGGCGCATCGTGCGCAACGCCCGCGGCGCCATCCAGAAGATCGTCGAGCAGAAGGACGCCAACAAGGCGCAGCAGAAGATCCGCGAGGGCAACAGCGGCATCATGGCGGTGCCGGCCAAACTACTGCGCAAGTGGCTCGGCAAGCTCAAGAACGCCAACTCGCAGGGCGAGTACTACCTGACGGACGTCATCGCGATGGCCGTGAAGGACAAGATCAAGGTGACGCCGCTGATCGCGCCCACCGTCGCCGAGGTGCTCGGCGTGAACGACAAGGTGCAGCTCGCCGAGCTCGAGGCGATGAACCGTGCCGACCGCGCGCGCGAGCTCATGGTCGCCGGGGCCACGCTGGCCGACCCGGCACGCATCGACGTGCGCGGCGAGGTCACGCTGGGTCGCGACGTGTTCCTCGATGCCAACGTGCTGATCGAGGGCAAGGTGACGCTCGGCGATCGCGTGCGTGTCGGTCCGAACGTGGTGCTGCGCGACGTGACCATCGGCGCGGACTGCGTCATCCATCCGAATTCGGTGCTCGAGAGCAGCGAGGTCGGTGCGGGTTGCCTCATCGGCCCGTACGCGCGCGTGCGGCCCGGCAGCCAGCTCGGCGCCGGCGTGCACGTCGGCAATTTCGTCGAGCTGAAGAAGACGGTCATCGGCGACGGCAGCAAGGCCAACCATCTCACGTATCTCGGCGACGCCGTGATCGGCAAGGGCGTCAACGTCGGCGCGGGCACCATCACCTGCAACTACGACGGCGTGAACAAGTCCACGACGACCATCGAGGACGGCGCATTCATCGGCTCCGGCAACATGCTGGTCGCGCCGGTGCGCATCGGCAAGGACGCGACGACCGGCGCGGGCAGCACGATCACGAAGGAAGCGCCGGACGGCAAGCTCACGCTGACGCGCGCGAAGCAGCTGACGCTCGACGGGTGGAAGCGACCGGAGAAGAAGCCGAAGTAGGCCGCCGCCCCGAAGATTCCGGCGCGCGGCCTGCCGGAATCCCGGTGCCCGCTGGCACAATGCCGGCCATGCATCCCGTCACGTTTGCCGCGCTCGAAGCATTCCCGCGTGCGCTCGAGCAGCACTACGCCGCATTTCCCGTGGAGTTCGTGCATTGGACGCCGCCTTCGTGGGACGGCGTGCCGAGCGAGCCGTTCACCGCGATCGAGCAGATCTGCCACGTGCGCGACATCGAGATCGAGGGCTACCAGGAGCGCTTCCGGCGCACGTTGCGCGAGTCCACGCCGTTCCTGCCGTCCATCGACAGCGAGCCGCTGGCGAAGCAGCGCGACTACGGACACGCCGACGCCACGCGCGTGTTCGCGGAATTCCGCGCGGCGCGGGCGCAGACGCTCGAGCTGCTGCGCGGCGTCGCGCCCGCGGATTTCGAGCGGCCGGCGGATTTCGAGGGATACGGACTGGTGACACTGCGCGGCCTCGTGCACTACCTCTGCAGTCACGACCAGCAGCACCTCTCGGGGCTGCAGTGGTTGTTAGGCAAGCTGACGGCGGACCGTCGATGACCGCCGCCGTGCCGGCCGCGGCGTGAACCCGGATCGCGGCCGTGCCGTCTGCGCGCTTCGTCGGGTTCCGTGAGTCGGCCGAGCCGGCGGCCCTCGTCGATGCCGGGATCACCTTCGCGCTGGTGGTCGCCCGCACGCCGGCCGGCATCGTGCTGGTCCACAACCGGTATCGCGGCGTCTGGGAGCTGCCGGGCGGGTTGATCGATGCCGGCGAGTCCGCGCGCGCTGCCGCCAGCCGCGAATTCGCGGAAGAGGCGGGTTGCGCCGCCGGCGCGCTCGACTGGCTGGGCATCGTGGAGGTCGACAATGGGCGGCCGCGTCGCGGCGCCGTGTTCGGTAGCGTGCTCGCGGCGATGCCGGCGCCGGTCGTGAACGAAGAGATCGACGGCCTCGCGGCCTGGACACCGGACGCCGCGCCGCAGCCGCTGGGCGAATCCGATCGGCGCCTGCTGGAAGTGTTGTCCCTGCGGCCGGCGCCACCGGGTTCGCAGCGCTCCGGCTGACGCTGGCACAATGCCGCCCGTGCGTCCCCTCCGATTCCTGCTCGTCCTGCTGACCGCGCCGCTGCTGGCCGCGCCCGCCGGTCCGCGCGTCTGCCTGTCGATGACCGGCCTCGGCCCGGTGCGCGCCGGCATGACGGTCGACGAGGTGCTGCCGCTGCTCGACTGGTCGCTGCGGCCACGCAAACGACCCGCGGAGGACTGCTGGTACCTGCGCTACGAAGGACCGGCCGCGTTCCGCCTGATGATCATCGCGAATCGCGTGGTGCGCATCGAGCTCGCGGGTCCCACCACGCTGACGACTTTCGCCGGCGCCGGCATCGGCACCCGCGAGGACGAGCTGCGCCGGCTTTACGGCGAGCGGCTCGACGTACAGCCGCACAAGTACGTCGAGGGCGGCCACACCATCACGCTGCGCTCGGGCGCCGGCACCGAGGGCCTGCGTTTCGAGACCGCCAACGGTGCGGTCACGGCGCTGCAGGCCGGACCCTGGGAACACCTGAACTACGTCGAGGGCTGCTCGTGAGCCGCCGCACAGCTAACTACCTGGGCGCCCTGCTGGCCGTCGTGGCCACCGCCGCCGCGCCCGCCGCGACGACGCGCACCGAGGACTTCACGATCCCGTCGCGCGATGTCGGCATCAGGCTGCACCTGCGCAACGTCCACGACGCCGAGCGCGGCAAGTTCGCCGGCAAGCAGGTCGTCCTGTTCGTGCACGGCGCCACGTTCCCGGCCACCGCCGGGTTCGATTTCGACATGCCGGGCGGCTCGTGGATGACGCGCCTCGCGCGCCAGGGCTACGACGTCTACGGTCTCGACATCCGCGGCTACGGCGGCTCGACGCGCCCGCGCGCGCTCGACGAGGCGCCGGAGAAGAACAAACCCTTCGCGTCGACGGCCGAGGCGACCCGCGACATCGGTGCCGCCGTCGACTGGATCCTGGACCGCCGTGGCGTGCGTGGCCTCAACGTGGTCGGCTGGTCGTGGGGCACCACCACCACCGCGTCGTACGCGGCCGCGCAGCCGGACCGCGTCCGCAAGCTGGTGCTGGTCTCACCGGTCTGGCTGCCGATGCAGCCGCCCAACTACTCGGGCGCGTGGCGCGCCAGCACGCACGACGGCGCGCGCGCGTTCATGACGGCCGGCATCCCGCCGGACCGCGTCGCCGAGATCTCGCCGCCCGACCAGTACGAACGCTGGTGGGCGGAAACCCTGGCCACGGACCCGGTCGGCGCGCGCCGCACGCCGCCGGTGCTGCGCTCGCCGAACGGCGTGATGAAGGATTTCACCGAGATCTGGGGCGCCGGCAAGACCGCGTACGATCCCGCCGCGATCCGCGCGCCGACGCTGCTGGCCGTGGGCGAGTGGGACGTGGTGACGCCGCCCGCGATGGCGATCGCGCTGTATCCCCGGCTCGTCAACGCGCGCGACCGCCGCCTCGTCCTGCTGTCCGAGGCCACGCATTTCATGGCGCTCGAAGCACACCGCGAGCGCCTGTTCGACGCCGTGCAGGCGTTCATCGAGGAGGAATGACCATGCTGCAACTCCGACCGGGCTGCGAATGCTGCGATCGCGATCTCGCCGGCGATTCCGCCGACGCGTACATCTGCTCGTTCGAATGCACGTTCTGCGCCGACTGCGCCACCGACACGCTGGCCGGCAAGTGCCCGAACTGCGGCGGCGAGCTCGTGCGCCGTCCGCGCCGCCCGCCGGAGAAGCTGGCCAACAACCCGGCATCGACGCAACGCGTCTTCAAGCCGCAGGGTTGCGGGAAACGCGTTGCCTGAAACCGCGTTGATCTGCCGCGTGCCGGAGGCGGAGCGCTACATCGCGCGATACCGCGACCGCTACGATCCGTCCGCGCGCCGCAACGTGCCCGCGCACGTCACCGTCCTCTATCCCTTCATGCCGCCGGACCAGGTCGATGCCGACGTGCTCGCGACGCTGGCCGCCATCGCGCGCGCCGTGCCGTGTTTCGACTATCGGCTCGCGCGCACGCAGCGCTTTCCCGTCGCGCTGTATCTCGAGCCCGACCCGGATGCGCCGCACGCCGGGCTGACGAGCTCGGTGTACCGGGCGTTCCCTGACTACCCGCCGTTCGAGGGCAAGTTCGCGAGCGTGGTGCCGCACGTCACCGTCGCGCACGGCGACGAAGCGCTGCTCTGCGAGATCGAGGTGGAGCTCAAGATCGCATTGCCGGCGAATGGCGTGCAGGCGCGTTGTTCGGAGCTCGTGCTGATCGAGAACTCCAGCGGCCGCTGGGAACCGATGCACGTGTTCCCGCTCGGCTGACGCGCCAGCGCCCCTCGCGCGAGTCGCCACACTCCCACATCGCGACGCGTCCGCCGCGGACGGCGCCGCGCCTTGCCGCATGCTCGACTGCAGCATGATCCGCAAACTGTCGACCGGGAAATTCCGGCTCTATTCGCGCAAGACGGACCCGAAGACCGGCAAGCGTCGCAACCTCGGGACGTTCGGCACCCGCGCCGCGGCAGAGAAACACGAGCGCGACGTGCAGTACTTCAAGCGTCACTGACGCGGACCGGCTGCATCGGACGTCGGCGCGGATTCGCGCCGCGTGTATGCTCGGCGCGTGAACTTCACCGTCGTCGACCGAGCGCCCGCGCGCGTCGCATACCTGCGTTACACGGGCCCCTTCGGCGAACCGCTGGGACGCTTCTGGCGCAGCACCGTCGCGCCCTGGCTCGCGGATCACGGCCTCATCGATTGCCCGCGCTACGGCGTCGCCGTCGACAACCCGGTGACCTCGACCCACGACGAGCTGCGCTACGACTGCTGCGTCGAGTTGCCGCCCGGTCTCACCTTGCCCGATGCCGAGCAGACGATCCTCCCGGGCGGCCGGTATGCCGTCGCCGTGTACAAGGGCACGGGCCGCGACATCGGCGCGGCGTGGATGGCGTTCATGCGCGAGGTCGACTCGCGCGGGCTGGCGCTGGACCGGTCGCGTGCGCCGTTCGAGCACTATCCGCGCGGCGCGTTGTTCGACCACCGCACCGGCGTGTTCTCGTGCGAGTTGTGCGCGCCGGTGACGGCGTAGTGCGCCCGGTCACGCACCGGCTGCGGCGCGCGACGCTCGACGACCTGCCGGTGCTGGGCGCGCTGATCGCCGCGTCCGCGCGCGAGCTGAGCCGCGGCGACTATTCGCCGTCGCAGGTGGAAGGTGCGCTGGCTGGCGCGTTCGGCGTCGACACGCAGCTCATCCGCGACGGCACGTACTTCGTGATCGAGACCGACGGCCAGGTGGCCGGCTGTGGCGGCTGGAGCCGGCGCCGCACCTTGTTCGGCAGCGATGCGCGGAGCGACCGCGATGCCGGCGAGCTCGATCCCGCCCGGGATGCGGCGAAGATCCGCGCGTTCTTCATCCATCCGCAGTTCGCGCGGCGCGGCCTCGGCACGGCGCTGCTGGCGCGTTGCGAGCACGAGGCCGTCGCGCACGGCTTCCGCCGCTTCGAGCTGATGGCGACGCTGCCCGGCGTGCGGTTGTACGAGGCGCGCGGTTACGTGGCACAGCCGCAGATCCGCTGGGCGATGGCCGGCGGCGTCGAGATCGAGTTCGTGCCGATGAGCAAGACGGCCGCGGAACCGGAAGAGCTGATCTCGCTGGCGGCGCGCGAGGATGCGCCCGCGATCCTCGAATTGCAGAAGCTCGCGTATCGCCGCGAAGCGGAGCTCTACGACCACTGGACGCTGCCGCCGTTGACGCAGACGCTCGAGTCGCTGCGCGCGGAGTTCGTGGACTCGGTCATCCTGAAGGCGGTGGCGGACGGCGTCATCGTCGGCTCGGTGCGGGCCCGGCGCGCCGGGCAGACGTGGCAGATCGGCCGTCTCGTGGTGCATCCGGACCTGCAGCAGCAGGGACTGGGCACGCGGCTGCTGCGCGCCGTCGAGCGCGAATCCGGCGATTCGCACAAGTTAGAGCTGTTCACCGGTCATCGCAGCGCGGGCAACATTCGTCTCTATGAGCGGCTGGGGTACGTCCGCAGCCGCGAGCAGGTCGTATCGCCGGTGCTCACGCTGGTGTTCATGGAGAAGAACCGATGACCATTCGCATCGTCCGCCTGGGGACCGAGCGCGTGCCGAAGGAAGGCCCGCGGCTCGGCACCGTCCGTCGCCCGCCGCGCGGCGTCCCCAAGGCCGAGTTCGGCAGCGGCAATTGGTACGACGTGTGGTTCCCCGTGCTCGCGCCCAGCGCCGAGCTCATGAAAACCGCCTTCGCCGCGACCACGGACAAACACTGGGCGGCTTTCTTCCGCAAGTTCCGCGCCGAGATGAACACGCCCGCGGCCAGCCAGTCGCTGGACGTGCTGGCCACGTTGTCGAAGTCCGCGAGCTTCTCCCTGGGCTGCTACTGCGCGGACGAGGCGCATTGCCATCGCTCCCAGCTGCGCGCGTTGCTGGTTGAAAGAGGCGCCGAAGTGGAGTAGCTAGGCAGGGTGCGCCGCGCCCTGCCATACCTCATCGCCGCCGGACTCGTCTTCGCCGGCTGGCACAAGTATCACGAGACCCGTGATCGGGCCGTCGCGGAGGCGGAGGGCGGGTCGTACGAGCTGCAGTCCGTGCCGCCGCCCGCGCTGACGGCCGATTCGCCCGTCGAACGCCCGGCGGCTAGCTTCGCGCCGAACCGGAGCTGCGACGGTCGCAAGTACTGCTCGCAGATGACTTCCTGCGAGGAAGCCACCTGGTTCCTGCAGCACTGTCCGGGCATGAAGATGGACGGCGAGGGTGACGGCGTTCCCTGTGAAAGACAGTGGTGCGGGCACCGCTGAGCTGGCCCGCTTCCGTCTCCGGAGCCGGTGCTAACATTCCCGCCCATGAAGCCCGCCGCGCCCCTCATCCTCGCCCTCGCGCTGGCCGGCGTTGCGCCCGCGCACGCCGACGAAGCCTTCCGCTGCGGCAAGTGGGTGGTGTCCAGCTCGATGACCGTGTCCGAGCTGCTCGCGAAGTGCGGCGAGCCCGCCGAGCGCGCGCAGGAAACCAGCGACGTGCGCGCCCGCGGCATCAACGGCGGCATGGTCAAGGTCGGCGAGACGGTCACCGAGACCTGGACGTTCGCGCGCGGCACGCAGGCCGCGCCGATGGTCGTCACCATCGTCGACGGCCGGATCAAGAGCATCGAGCGGAAACCCGGATGACGTTGCGCGTACTCGGAAAGACCCAGTCGATCAACGTGCGCAAGGTGCTGTGGACCTGCGCGGAGCTCGACCTGGCATTCGAGCACGTCGAAGCCGACGCGACGCTGCTTGCGAAGAATCCCAACGCGCTGGTGCCGGTCATCGACGACGGCGGCTTCGTATTGTGGGAGTCGAACGCGATCTGCCGCTACCTCGCCGCGCGCCAGCCGCACCGCACGCTGTTGCCGGAGGACGCACGCGACCGCGCGCTCGTCGACCAATGGCTCGACTGGCAGGCGACCGAGCTGAATCCCGCGTGGCGTTACGCGTTCTACGCGCTGGTGCGCCACAGCCCGAAGCACACCGACGCCGCGGAGATCGCCATGAGCGTCGACAAGTGGAACCGAGCCATGCGCCTGCTCGACGACCACTTCGCCGCCGGCGGCCAGTTCGTCTGCGGCGAGTTCTTCACGCTCGCCGACGTCGCCCTCGGACTATCTACCCACCGCTGGCTGCACAGTCCCATCGACCGGCCGCAGCTCGATGCCGTGCACGGCTACTACCAGCGCCTGTCCGTGCGCCCGGCGTTCCGTGCGCACGTGGATCCGTCCGTGCCGTGAGTGCCCGATGCTGATCGGCACGCTGCTCGCCATCGCCGGGCTGATCTACTCGGTGCTCGGCCTGCTCCACCTCGTCTTCACGCTGCTCGACGAGCGCAACCCGCGTCGGCTCGCGCCCGACGATCCGGCGGTCGTCACCGCGATGCAGGCGTCGAAACTGCGGCTGTCGCGCGGCGCCATCTCGATGTGGCAGGCATGGATCAGCTTCAACCTCACGCACAGCCTCGCGGCGCTGATGCTGGGTGCCGCGTGTTTCATCGTCGCCACCTGTTTCCGGATCTTCGCGTTCCCGCCCCTCGCGCTGTTCGCGCTGGCCGGCGTCAGCGGCCTGGTGGCGCTGATCGGCCAGCGCTACTGGTTCGGGGCGCCGCGCGCCGGCAGTCTGGCCGCGACGCTGTGTTTGCTCGTCGCGGCCAGTCTGTACGCGTTTTGAGCGACATTCGGGCGTCGCTAACGTATTGATTTCCAATACGTAAAGTCCCGCCGGCCGACCGGATGTGAAGGGAGTACCAGATGTGCGCAAGGGGCGGCTTTCGCGGCTTCGATCCCCCGGAAGTCTGGTGCACACTAGCGCCCCCCTGAATCCCGGAGCACTGTTAAATGTGCGGCATCGTCGGAGCCATCGCTGAGCGCAACGTCGTTCCCATCCTCATGGAGGGACTGCGCCGCCTCGAATACCGTGGCTACGACTCCGCCGGCATCGCGGTCCTGAACGGCACCGCCAAGCTCAAGCGCCTGCGCACCGTCGGCAAGGTGAAGGTGCTCCAGGACGCCATCGACGCCGACCCGACCCACGGCCCGGTGGGCATCGCGCACACGCGCTGGGCCACGCACGGCGTGCCCTCCGAGCGCAATGCGCATCCGCACATCTCGAAGGACGGTCTCGCGATCGTCCACAACGGCATCATCGAGAACCACGACGAGCTGCGCGAAGACCTGAAGAAACTCGGCTACGCGTTCACGTCCGAGACCGACACCGAAGTGATCGCGCACCGCGTGCATCACCACATGCAATCGCAGAAGGACCTCTTCAAGGCCGTGCGCGCCACGGTCGCCGAGCTGGAAGGTGCGTACGCGCTGGCGGTCGTCAGCGAGTCCGAGCCGGAGCGCATCATCCTGGCGCGCGAAGGCTGCCCTGTTGTTGTAGGTCTCGGAGTCGACGAGAACTTCGTCGCGTCGGACGTCGCCGCGCTGCTGCCGGTCACGCGCCGCTTCATGTTCCTCGAGGAAGGCGACGTCGCCGACATCCGCCGCACGTCGATCAAGGTGCTCGACAAGGATGGCGTGAAGGCCGACCGCCCGGTGCGCGAGAGCGAGCTGTCCGCGGACGCCGCGGAGAAGGGCCAGTACCGCCACTTCATGCTCAAGGAGATCCACGAGCAGCCGCGCGCCATCGCCGACACGCTGGCCGAGCGCGTGGCCAACGGGCGGTTGTTGGAGGCCGCCTTCGGTCCGGCCGCCACCGAGATCTTCAAGAAGGTGGAGCACGTCCACATCATCGCCTGCGGCACCAGCTACCACTCGGGCGTCGTCGCGCGGTATTTCATCGAGCAGATCTGCAAGATCCCGTGCACGGTCGAGATCGCGAGCGAGTACCGCTACCGCAATCCGGTGGTGCCGAAGAATTCGCTGTTCGTGACGATCTCGCAGTCCGGCGAGACGGCGGACACGCTGGCCGCGCTGCGCCTCGCGAAGCAGGCGGGCTATCTATCGTCGCTGGCGATCTGCAACGTGCCCGAGAGCTCGCTGGTGCGCGAGTCCGAGCTGGTGATGCTGACGCGCGCGGGCCCGGAGATCGGCGTCGCGTCGACGAAGGCGTTCACCACGCAGTGCGCCGCGCTCGGCATGCTGGTCGTCGCGCTGGCCAAGGGCCGCACCGCCGACGCGGAGCGCGAGCGCAATCTCGTGCAGCGCCTGGTCGAGATCCCGTCGATGGTCGAGAAGACGCTGTCGCTCGACGGCGTGATCTACGACCTCGCCAAACGTTTCGCCGACAAGCACCACACGTTGTTCCTCGGCCGCGGCGCGTTGTCCGCGATCGCGATGGAAGGCGCGCTGAAGCTCAAGGAGATCTCGTACATCCACGCCGAGGCGTACGCCGCCGGCGAGCTGAAGCACGGTCCGCTGGCGTTGGTCGACGCTGACATGCCGGTTATTACCGTGGCGCCCAACAACGACCTGCTCGAGAAGCTCAAGAGCAACCTGATGGAAGTGCGCGCGCGCGGCGGCGAGCTGATCGTGTTCGCGGATCCGGATTCCGGCATCACGCCGTCGGAAGGCGTCACGGTCATCACGATGCCGAAGCACGTCAGCTACTTCCAGGCGCCCATCGTCTACACGATTCCCCTGCAGCTGCTCGCGTACCACGTCGCCATCCTGAAGGGCACGGACGTTGACCAGCCGCGCAACCTCGCGAAGTCCGTCACCGTCGAGTAATGGGGACAGTCCCCGTTTCCTGGCAAAAGGGGACAGTCACCGATCGATGAACGGCCCGCCTGCGCGGGCCGTTTCCTGTCATCCTTTCCGCGCCCGCGACACAAACAAGAACGCGACCTCCGCGTCCCCCTTTCGCTCTCCAGGTACTTCATGTCCACGCGCCTCTCCGCCGGATACGCCCTGCTCGTCAGCACGTTGCTCGCGTCGTGCGGTGGAGGGGGCGGCAGCGACAGCCCGCCGCCGCCACCCGCCGTCGCCGCGCCGACCGGCCTGAGCTATGCGACGCCGCAGAACCTGCGCGTGAACACGGCCATGACGGCGATCACGCCGAGTGTCACCGGTACCGTCGCCGGCTACGCGGTATCGCCGGCGTTGCCGGCGGGCCTCTCGTTGAACGCGACCTCGGGCCAGATCTCCGGTACGCCGACCGCCAACAGCGCTGCCGCGACGTACACCGTCAGCGCGAGCAATGCCGGCGGCACCACCACCTTCGCCCTGTCGCTCAAGGTGTACGGCGTCGACGTGCAGTCGCAGTCCATCGCGCGCTTCGCTGCGCAGGGCTCGCCGATCAATGCCGACGTCATCGTGCGGCCGGTGAACTTCAACGTCGGCACGCTGTACGCGACGGCGACCGACGCGAGCGGCGTGATCCTCAGCACCGTCGACGTCATCGACCGCGGCGACGGCACCTTCACGCTGCGCCTGTCGACGAACCCGGCCTCCGCGCCGGCGACGTTCGCCGGCAACGTCACGCTCAACCTCTGCAAGGACCCGGCCTGCGCGACCGCGCAGGACGTGCCCAGCGTCAGCGTGCCGTTCAGCGTCCGCGTGCTCGCGCCTGCGACCGCCTGGCCCGGCGACAACACCATCGCGTTGTCCGCGTGGGCCGGCGCGCCGGACTGGACGACCACCCAGGGCAATGCCGCGCACACCGGCTTCGTGCCGGTGACCGCCGATCCCGACAAGTTCACGACGCGCTGGAAGACGGCCGGCAACTACATCTGGAACCCGTGGACGACGCTCAAGCAGAACCTCGTGACGGCCAACGGCCTGTTCTACGTCGTCTCGTCCGACCACACGCAGAACGGCGTGGTCTACGCCAAGCGCGAATCGGACGGCACCGAAGCGTGGCACTACACGGTCGACAACATGTCCTGGCCGGCGGCCAGCCCCGTGTCCATATCCAACAACGTCGTGTACTTCGCCGCGGGCCACCAGAGCGACACCTTCCTGATCGCGCGCAACGCCACCGACGGCTCGCCTATCTACCGCGCGCCGGTGACGTCCCAGTGGGAGCACTACTTCCCGCCGACGATCGGCCCCACCGGCATGTTGTACGCGAATGCCGGCACGTACGGCGGCCTGTATGGGCTCGACGCGCAGGGCAACCAGCTGTTCTTCGTGAACGAAGCGCAGCAGTCGAACTGGACGCCGGCGGTGAACGCCACGGGCGTCTACGCCTACACCGGCGGCCAGTTGCAGATCGTCGATCCGCTGAGCGGCGCGCAGACCCTGTCCATCGCGGACCCGATGTATCAGAACTACGTCTACGAAGTCGGCGGCGCGCCCGTGCTCGGCGACGCCGCACTGGGTTCCGTCTTCGCCGCGCCCTATACGAACGCCAGCATCGGCACGTTCACGACCAACTACCTGACCAACTTCCGTACCCTGGCCGGGGGTTCCATCGCCTGGCAGATACAGGGCCGTTATCCGTCCACGCCGGCCTACAAGAACGGGGTCGTGTACGCGGTGAACCAGGCTCCGCTGCGCCTCGAGGCACGTGCGGAGGCCGATGGCGCGTTGTTGTGGTCGTGGGCGCCCGTCAACGCGGCCGAAACGAAGTTCGTCAGCGAGGTCGTGGTGACGAACAACCTCGCGATCGTCAGCACCGACTACGCGACCCATGTCATCGATCTCGCGACGCACCGCTCCGTGTGGAATTACCCGGCGTTCGGCACCCTGGCGGTGTCCGCCAACGGGGTCCTCTACATCCACAACGTCGACAACCTGGTCGCGATCAACCTGAAGTAGGGCCCGCGGCGGCCCTGTCGGACGCCGCCGCACGCCGCCCCTCACGGAAACCGATGCCGGGCCATCCGCGCCCCTAGCTATCGTCTCCCGGTCATCGCTCCGGGAGATCTCGATGTCCTCCTCCAAGGCCAAGCGCAGCGAATTCTTCGCCAACGTCCTGCGCACCCAGGGCGTGCCCGTCGGCAAGAACACCCGCGTGCTCGATCTCGGCTGCGGCGCCGGCAAGCTCGTGCAGGCGGCGCGGGAGCAGGGCTACGACTTCTACGGCTGCGGCCTCGGCCTGCGCGACGCGCACACCGACGCCGACCAGGGGCTCGTCGACCAGGGCATCCTGCGCGACATCGACCTCGATCCTTACCACCTGCCGTTCGACGACTGCACCTTCGACGCCGTCATCAGCGACCAGGTGCTCGAGCACGTCATGGACTATCCCTCGACGCTGCGCGAAGTGCACCGCGTGATGAAACCCGGCGGCGCCTTCCTGCACATCTTCCCCGCGCGCTACATGCCGATCGAGCCGCACGTGTTCGTGCCGCTGGGCACGATGATCCGCCAGCGCTGGTGGCTGAAGACCTGGGCGATGATGGGCGTGCGCAACGAATTCCAGACGAAGATGAACGCGCAGGAGGCTTGCGAGGCCAACCACAAGTACCTCACTTCGCACACCAACTACCTGACGAAGCGGCAGCTGCGCGAGCAGTTCGGCCAGTACTACACCGACATCCGCTTCGTCGAAGACGCGTTCCTGCGACTGAGCCCGCGCGGCCGGAAGATCCAGGGCCTGACGAAAGTCCTGCCGTTCCTGCCCAAGCTGTACGGGGCGGTCGGCAACCGCGCGGCGTTCGGCCGCCGGCCGACGTTGACGTCGGCCCAGCCCGCCGCGCTGACCTTCCCGGCAGCTAGTTAGGCAGTCACGCCGCGCCAGCCCGGGTACCGCGCGGTCGCGGGACCGCCGAGGAGTCGGATCAGGAAGCCTTGACCACCCTGGCTTCGAGGTCGTGATCGCTCGATCCCGTCACCTCGACGTCGGCGAACTCACCTGCTTTCAGCTTCCCGCCGCGCACGATCTTCACCACGCCGTCGATCTCGGGCGCGTCGGCCATGCTGCGCGCGATCGCGGTGTTGCCGTCGACCGCGTCGACGAGCACCTCGATGCGATGCCCGACCTTCGCGGCCAGCTTCGCGGCACTGATCGCCGCGCTCTTCTGCATGAAGCGGGCGAGCCGTTCTTCCTGCACGTCCGGCGGCACGTGCGGGGCGACGTCGTTCGCCGGCGCGCCTTCGACCGGCGAATATTTGAACGCGCCGACGCGGTCGAGCTGCGCTTCGTCCAGCCAGTCCAGCAACTGCTGGAACTCGGCCTCGGTTTCGCCGGGGAAGCCGACGATGAAAGTGGAGCGGATGGTGAGATCCGGACACACCGCGCGCCACGCGGCGATGCGGTTCAGCGTCTTGTCGACGAGTCCCGGCCGCTTCATGCGCTTCAGCACCGACGGGCTGCCGTGCTGGAACGGGATGTCGAGGTACGGAAGGATCTTGCGCTCGGCCATCAGCGGGATGACGTCGTCGACGTGCGGGTACGGATACACGTAATGCATGCGCACCCAGATGCCGAGCTCGCCGAGTCCGCGCGCGAGATCCTGGAACCGCGTCTCGTACTTCTGCCCGCGCCACTCGGCCTCGCGGTAGCGCAGGTCGACGCCATAGGCCGACGTGTCCTGCGAGATCACGAGCAATTCCTTCACGCCGGCGCGCGCCAGCTTCTCGCCTTCGCGCAGCACTTCGTCGATCGGACGCGAGGCCAACAACCCGCGCATCGACGGGATGATGCAGAAGCTGCACTTGTTGTTGCAGCCCTCGGAGATCTTCAGGTACGCGTAGTGACGCGGCGTGAGCTTGATGCCCTGCGGCGGCACGAGATCGACGAACGGATCGTGCTTCGGCGGCAGGTGCTCGTGGACGGCGCCGACCACTTCTTCATACGCGTGCGGGCCGGTGACCTTCAGCACGCGCGGATGCCGCTCGAGGATGCGCTCCGGCCGCGCGCCCAGGCAGCCGGTGACGATCACCTTCCCGTTCTGCTCGAGCGCCTCGCCGATCGCGTCCAGCGATTCGTCGACGGCGGAATCGATGAAGCCGCAGGTGTTCACGACGACGACGTCGGCGGTGTCGTAGTCGGGCGCGACCTGGTAACCCTCGGCGCGCAGCTGCGTGATGATGCGCTCGGAATCCACCAGCGCCTTCGGGCAACCGAGGCTGACGAACCCGACTTTTGGCTGGCGGCGGCTCATGAGGGGGCGCGATTGTACAGGCGCTGCCGCGACCGCGCCCACGGGTTTTCCCCGCCGAAAACCCCGCTTTGCGGGCCGCCGCGTTGACCTTCGCAGACGGCCGCGAAACACGCGGCGAACGGAGGGTGACATGGTCGCCGGAACATTAGGTCGAATGGGTGTGGTCGCGGGCATACACCTCGCGGTCTTCTTCTTCATCGCGAAGGGGCTCGGGATCGTGCCGTCGCTGACGATGCCGCCCGAGCCGATCGAGGCGAGCTTCGCCGACCCGCAACCGGTCGACGTACCGCCGCCGGACCCGGTCGGCCCGCCGTCGCAGGAGCAGCTCGACATCCGCGTGCCCATGCCGGACGAGCTCACCGTCGAGTCCGATCCGCAGAACACGATCGTTGCGCAGGCGCTGCCGCCGGATGGACTGGACATGACCGGCTCGGGCCCGAACCTGCCGCAGCCCGTCGTCATCTCCGCGCGCCAGGATGTCCGGCACCCGCTGTCGCAGCCGCCGTACCCGCCCGGCGAGATCCGCGCCGGCAACGAAGGCAACGCGGACGTCGAGGTCTACGTGTTGCCGAACGGTCGTGTCGGCGACGCACGCATCGTCCGCAGCACGGGTTTCGATCGGCTGGATCGTTCGGCGCTCGACGAGGCGAAACGCAACTGGCGGCTGCTGCCGGCGACGCGCGACGGCGTGCCGGTGGCCCAGTGGTACAAGGTGCGCGTGACCTTCAAGATCACGGGCCGCTGATCCGGACTACTGCGGCGCTGGCGCGGGAGCCGGCGCCGCGGACTCGTCCGGCTTCGGCTCGGCCGGCGGCACGTCGGGAGCGGCGGGTACGGTGGCGGCGGGGGCGGGCGCGGGAGCATGCGGAGCGGGCGGCAGGCGGTGCTGGCATTCGCGCAGCACGAAGAACAGGACGAAGGCGCACAACGGCACCACGATCCACGGCCACGCCGACGACTTCTTCTCCGGCTCGCTCATCGCGCTCCCCACATCGAATAGACTCGCGAGCCTACGTATCCCTTCGTCGGCTCGCAACATGAATTCACCCCCGGGCGCCTGACCCGTGCAACTCGCCTACCGGATCATGGGCATTTCCGCCCGACTGCTGCTGGCGCTCGGCGCCGTGTGCCTGTTGTTAGGCGTGTATCTCGCGTCGCAGACGCTGGATTTCACGCAGGGCGCGCAGCAGGCCACGGGTACGGTGGTTAGATACTTCGAGACGAAGGAAGGCGGGCGAGACACGTACCGGCCGATGGTGCGGTTCACGACGCCCGAGGGAAACATCTACACGGTCTCGGGGCAGCTCTCGACCGGTTCGAAACGCTTCGCGATCGGCGCCGAGGTGCCGGTGCAGTATCCGCCCGGCGAACCGCAGAAAGGCCGCATCGCCACGTTCACCGACAACTGGCTGGGCCCGGTCGTGTCGGGCGCCATCGGCGTGCTGGCGCTGATCGCCGGCGTGTTCGTGCGCCGCGCGGTGCGCCGCGATCTCGCGCGGTCCGGCGCATGACGAAGAGCTTCGACGCCGACTACTACCGCCGCTTCTACTTCGATTCGCGCACCGCCGTGATCTCGAAGGCGGAGATGCGCGCCCGCGCGAAGCTGATCGGCGCCTATGCCGAACACGTCGGCCTGCCCGTGCGCCGCATCCTCGACGCTGGCTGCGGCGTGGGGCTGCTGCGCGCGCCGCTGCTGAAGGCGTTTCCGCACGCGCGTTACACCGGGCTCGAGTACAGCGAGTACCTCTGCGAACGGTTCGGCTGGACGCAAGGTTCCATCGCGGATTTTTCGGCGGACCCGTTCGATCTCGTCGTCTGCTACGACGTGCTGCAGTACCTGGACGAGCGCGTCGCCGCGCGCGCCATCGCCAACCTCGGCCGGCTCACGCGCGGCGTGTTGTACCTGTCCGCGCTGACCGAGCGCGACTGGCGCGAGAACTGCGACCGCACGCGCACCGATCGCGAGGTGAACCTGCGGCCGGCGGCGTGGTACGCCACGCGGCTGCGCCGGCAGTTCCGCCACGTCGGCGCCGGCTTCTGGATCCGCCGCGGCGCGCCGCTGATCCCGTGGGAAATGGAAACCGCGGCCATCTGAAGCGGCTAAACTCGCGCGCATGAATTCCCCGCTGCCCGTCGAAGCCGCCCGCGGCGACGCCCGTCACGAAGACGTCGGCGCGCCGGTGTTCGCGGTCGTGCCGCAGCGGCGCGCGCCGCTGGCGAAGCGCCTGTTCTGGCGCCTCGTGTTGTGGCTGGCGCAGTACCCGGCGGGGCTGCGCCTCCTGAAGCGTCTCGCGAGGTAGTTAGTCAATGCGCGGCATCTCCTACCTGCTCGGCCTGGTGGCCGGTCTCGGTCTCACCGTCCAGGTCGCCATGAATTCGCAGCTGCGCCGCGTGTTGCAGAGTGCGAACACGGCGGCGCTCATCAGCTTCCTGGTCGGCACCACGGCGTTGATCGTGTTGCTGATCGTGACGCGCCAGCCCTTGCCCGAGCGCTCGGCCATCGTCGCGGTGCCATGGTGGGGCTGGCTCGGCGGCATGCTCGGTGCGTTCTACGTCGCGAGCTCGACCGTCGTTGCGGCCGAGCTGGGCACGGCCAGCCTGCTGGGACTGGCGCTGGCCGGACAACTGGCCACCGCGCTGGTCATCGATCACTTCGGCTGGCTGGGCATGGCCGAGCATCCGATCACGCTGACGCGCCTCGGCGGCGTCGCGCTGCTCGGCGCCGGCGTCTGGCTGATCACGCGCTGAGTAGCGGAATTCGCGGCGCGCGCCGTCCACACCTGACTGCAGAGAATCCATCGAGGACGACATGAACTACCTTGCCGACGAATCGCGTTACCAGTCGATGCGCTACAACCGCGTGGGCGCGAGCGGCCTGCGCATCCCGGCCGTGTCGCTCGGCCTGTGGCACAACTTCGGCGACGTCGACGTGTTCCAGAACGGCCGCACGATCGCGCGCCGCGCGTTCGATCTCGGCATCACGCACTTCGACCTGGCCAACAACTACGGACCGTCGCCGGGCTCCGCCGAGGAGAACTTCGGCCTGCTGATGCAGAAGGATTTCCGCCCGTACCGCGACGAGATGATCATCTCGTCGAAGGCCGGTTATCTCATGTGGCCGGGCCCGTACGGCGAGTGGGGCTCCCGCAAGTACCTGGTCGCGAGCTGCGACCAGTCGCTGAAGCGCATGGGTCTCGACTACGTCGACATCTTCTACAGCCACCGATTCGATCCCGACACGCCGCTCGAGGAGACGATGGGTGCGCTCGACTTCATCGTGCGCTCGGGCCGCGCGTTGTACGTCGGCATCTCGAGCTACGACGCGACGCAGACCGCGCAGGCTGCCGCCATCCTCAAGCAACTCGGCACGCCCTGCGTCATCCACCAGCCCAGCTACTCGCTGTTCAACCGCTGGATCGAGGACGGGCTCACCGCCGAGCTGCGCAAGCAGAAGATGGGCTGCATCGTGTTCTCGCCGCTGGCGCAGGGGCTGCTGTCGAACAAGTACCTGAACGGTATTCCGGAGGGCTCGCGTGCGTCGAAGCATACGTCGCTGCCGGCCGACCGGCTGACGCCCGAGCGCGTGGCGCAGATCCGCAAGCTGAACGAGATCGCGCAGCGGCGCGGTCAGTCGTTGGCGCAGATGGCGGTGGCGTGGACGCTGCGGGATCCGGTGGTCACGTCGTCGCTGATCGGCGCGAGCAAGGTCGCGCACGTGGAAGAAGCGGTGGCGGCGGCGAAGAACGTGACGTTTTCGGCGAGTGAGCTGGCGGAGATTGAGGCGGCACTCATGTAGAGAAATGTCCCCTACACGAACCGCTCCAGCACCAGCACGCCGATGATCCCGACGACGCCGACGATGCCTTCCATCAGCGTCCAGCTCTTGATCGTGTCCTTGATGGAGAGGTTGAAGTACTCCTTCGCCATCCAGAACCCCGAATCGTTGACGTGCGAGAACATCAAACTACCCGCGCCGATCGCCAGCACCATGAGGTTGGGATCGACGTGCGGGTTGTTGGCGACGACCGGTGACATCAACCCCGCGGCCGTCATGCCGGCCACCGTCGCCGAGCCCAGCGACACGCGGATCACGCCGGCGATCAGCCAGCCGAGAACCAGCGGATCGATCGAGATGCCGGTCAGCAGGTCGGAGATGTTCTTGTCGACGTTGGTCGCGACGAACACCTCCTTCAGCGTGCCGGCACCGGCGATGATCAGCAGGATCACCGCGACGTCCTTCACCGAGTTGCCGTAGTCGTCCATCAGCGGCTGCAGCTTCAGGCCGCGCGACAGGCCGAGCGTCCACGTGGCGACCGCGAGCGCCAGCAACATCACGATCAGCGGGTTGGTCCAGAACTTCAGCGCGGCCTGCGCGGATTCCGGCGCATACGGCACGGCCATCGAGCAGGCGATCAGCGCCACCGGCAGCAGCGCGGAGGCAAAGCAATTGAACGCGCTCGGCAGCTCGCTCTCGGGCCGCAACGGCGCGACGAACAGCGTGATCGGGTTCGACTTCACGTTGCGGAACAGCCGCGCGTACAGCGGCCCGGCGCAGACCATCGCCGGCAGCGCGACGATCAGGCCGTAGAACAACGTCTTGCCGATGTCGGCACCGAACATCGGCAGCATCGCCGTCGGCGCCGGGTGCGGCGGCAGGAAGCCATGCGTCACCGACAACGACGCGAACATCGGGATGCCGACGTAGATAGGCGGCACCTTCGTCTGCTGCACCACCGAGAACACCAGCGGCACCAGCAGCACGAAACCGACGTTGTAGAAGAGGGGGATGCCCACCAGCAGGCCGGTGAACATCATCGCCCACGTGATGCGCTGCTCGCCGAACAGCCGCATCAGCACCATCGCGATCTTCTGCGCCGCGCCGCTGTTCGCAACCAGCTTGCCGAACATCGCGCCGAGACAGACGATGCCGAGCAATCCGCCGAGGATGTTGCCGACACCCTTCTCGAGCACGCCGGGCACCTTGTCCACCGGCAAACCGAGCAGCACCGCCGCCACCGACGACGCGACCAGGAACGCGAGGAACGGCTGCAGCTTGCCCCAGCTGATCAGCACGACCAGCAGCACGATCGACGCGAATACGTACCAGATTTCCATGGCGACCCCCTCGTCGCGACGGATCGCGAACCTGCTATCTACTCTTTATATATGCGCCTATTTGCCGTCGAAGCCCTGGCCGGAGATGTTCAGCCGGATCCGGGCCACCATGTCCTTGGACGTCAGGTACAGGGTTTTTCCGTCATCGCCGAACTTGCAGTTCGCGGTCGGCCGCCCGTCATCGATGCGGCCGAGGCGCTTGCCGTCCTTCGACAGGATGAGGATACCGCCGGGCGCGCTGGTGAATACCGTGCCATCGGCGGCAACGGTGATGCCGTCGGGCAGGCCGGCGACGCCGTCCTTGATGAGGTCGCTGACGTCGTGGAACAGCTTCTTGCCGGTGACGTTGGCGTCCTTGTCGAGCGAGTAGGCCATGATGATCGGCTTCGTCGGCTCGGACTGCGTGACGTACAGGATGCTCTGGTCGGGCGAGAACGCGACGCCGTTCGGGCGCGTCAGCTCCTTCTCGATGACGGTGACCGAGCCGTCCTTCGCGCGGCGGTACACGCCGTTGAACGGCTGCTCCTTCTCGGGCGCGGCGTCGAACTTCTTGAAGCCGTACGGCGGATCGGTGAAGAACATGACGCCGTTCTTCGCCATGATCACGTCGTTCGGGCTCGAGAACTTCTTGCCGTCGAACGCCGTGGCGACCGGCGTCTTCTTCTTCGTCGCGAGATCCAGCGTGGCGATGTTCCGGTTGCCGGTGTCGGCGAGCAGGATGGTCTTCGCGTCGTACAGGGTGAGGCCGTTCGCGCCGGCCTCGCGCCACACCGCCGGATCGGGCGCCGTCGCGCCGGACGGGTCGAGGAATTTCTCGAGGCCGCCTTTCTCCGACCACTTCCACATCTTGTTGCCGGGCACGTCGGTGAACAGCAGGTAGCCGCCGGACTTCACCCAGATCGGGCCTTCCGCCCAGCCGAAGCCCTCGGCGAGTTTCTCGATCTTCCAGTCCTTCGGGACGATGGCGTCGAGCGCGGGATCGAAACGGTCGATCTTCGCCTCGGCGATCTTCGTCGGCGCGATCTTCACGCCCGCGCCCGTGATGGCCGGCGTCGCCGCGCAAGCACCGATACTCAAACCCGCCAGCAATACCAGCGCCGCAGCGCCTGACAACGTCCGCATGGAAACCCCCTCAGTTATTGGAAACGACCACCCGCGTGGGCAGCGCCGCGGCCGGCGCGCTTCCCGCGTGTGTCTTCGTGATCTCGAAAGAACCCTTGGCGCGCAGGTCCGCGGACGACGCGCCGATCCAGAAATCGATGCGTCCCGCCTCGACGAGCCAGCTGCCGCGCGGGCCCCAGAAGGCGAACTGCTCCGGCGTCAGCGTGAACGTCACGCGCTTGCGCGCGCCCGGCGCGAGATCGACGCGCTTGAAGCCGCGCAGCTCGAGCACGGGGCGAACGATCGTGGCGATCGGGTCGCGGCAGTAGAGCTGCACGACCTCGTCGCTCGCGACTCCACCGGTGTTCTCGATCGTGATCGAGATGTCGATGCGGCCACCCGGCTCCACGCTGCCCGCGCTCTGCGCGAGATCGGAGTACTTGAACTCGCTGTACGACAGGCCGTGACCGAACGGGAACAGCGGCGTGATCGGCAGGTCGTGGTACCGCACCGTGTCCTTCGCGAGATCGGGATCCGCCGGACGGCCGGTGGGGTTCGTCGATAGATAGAACGGCGCGGCGCCGGTGACGCGCGGGAACGCAGCGGGCAGTCGGCCGGCCGGCGAGGCCTTGCCGAAGACGACGTCGGCGATCGCGTTGCCGGATTCGGTGCCCAGCATCCAGGTCTCGAGGATCGCGGGCGCGCGTTCGGCGAGCTCGCCCATCGCCAGCGGCCGGCCGTTCGCCAGCAGCACGACGACCGGCTTGCCGAGCGCGAGCACGCGGCGCGCCAGCTCCCTCTGGCTGGCCGGTAGCTCGAGATCCGAGCGGCTGCGCGCCTCGCCGGTGAGGTCGTAGTCCTCGCCGATCATGAGGATCGTGACGTCGGCGGCCTTCGCCGCCTTGACCGCCGCGGGAATGCCGGAGAGATCCACGTTGCGCGGATCCGCGCCCGGCGCGGAGTAGATCTTCAGCGTGCGCGGCGCCGCGGCCGTGAGGCCCTTGAGCACGGTGACCGCTTCTTCCTCGCGGCCCTGCGCCTTCCACGAGCCGATCGCGGAGCGGCCGTCGGTGGCCAGCGCGCCGATCACGGCGATCGACTTCAGCTTGTCCGGGTTCAGGGGCAGCAGCTTCCCCTCGTTCTTCAGCAGCACCATCGCCTGGCGTGCGACGGCACGCGCCGCCTCGCGGTGCTCCGGCGACAGCAGCGCGCTCTTCTCGCGCTCGACGTCGTTGTACGCCAGCGGATTCTCGAACAGCCCGAGCTGCTCCTTGACGCGCAGGATGCGCAGCACCGCCTCGTCCAGTAGTTTGATGCGCGCCGGGTCTTTGGCGATCGCGGCCTTCAGGTCCTCGGCGTAGATCGCGCCGACCATGTCCATGTCCACCGACGCGTCGAGCGCCAGCACGGCCGCACCGGCGCGATCCGCGGCGACGCCGTGGTTCAGCAGCTCGGCGATCGAGCCCCAGTCCGAGACCATCAGCCCCTGCCAGCCCCAGCGCTCGCGCAACGTGCCGCGCACCAGTTCGCGGTTGGCCGTGGTCGGCACGCCGGCGATGTCGTTGAACGCCACCATGAACGAGCCCGAGCCGGCGCGCGCCGCGGCGTAGAACGGCGGTAGATAGACCTCCTGCAGCGTGCGCTCGGAGATGTCGGCGCTGTTGTAGTCGCGGCCGCCGATCGCGGCGCCGTACGCGCCGAAATGCTTGGTGGTCGCCATCAGCGAGCCGGGCCGCAGCGTGTTGCCGCCCTGGAAGCCGTTGACCTGCGCGACCGCCATGCGCGCGCCGAGGTACGGATCCTCGCCGGCGCCCTCGACGATGCGGCCCCAGCGCGGATCGCGCGCGATGTCGACCATGGGCGCGAACGTCCAGTGCAGGCCGGCGGCGGTGGCTTCCTCGGCCGCGACGCGCGCGGCGCGCTCCTCGGCCTCGGGCGCCCACGTGGCGGCGAGCGCCAGCGGCACGGGGAAGATGGTGCGATAGCCGTGCACGACGTCCATCGCGAACAGCAGCGGGATGCCGAGGCGGGATTCCTCGACCGCGACCTTCTGCAGTTTCGCCAGCGGCTCCGCGCCGGCCACGTGCAGGTAGGAGCCGACGCCGCCGTCGCGCACGATCTTCAGCTCGGCGTCGTCGATGCGCGAGTTCAGTGCCCGCTGGCGTCCGCCGGCCCGCTGCACCAGCTGGCCGACTTTTTCGTCCAGCGTCATCTTCTTCAACAGGGTCTCGGCCCGCGAGGCCGATTGCGCCGGCGACTGGCTCGTCCAGGACATGGCGGCGATCGCGAGACAGGCCACGGCCGCATGGCGCAAAGAACTCGACAAGAGCGACTCTCCCCTCGTGAAGTCACGGGAATCTACCCGAAAAGAATGGGCGGTACGACGCCGACGGTCGGGCATTTTCGACCGGAGATGGGCCGGCGCCCACTGGTCGCGGGCATAACGGGCTCGCACAATGTCGCCCATGCGTTTCGCCCGATCCTTCGCCGCCGTCCTGTCGTTCATCGCGCTCGCGCCGCTCGCCCGGGCAGCGGAGCCCGCGCCGTATCTCGCGCGCCTCGCCGCTGCACGCATCCCGGCGGACGCTGCCGCGGTGGTGGTGCGGCCGCTCGACGGCGGCGAGCTGTCGTGGAGTGCGAACGAGAAGAAGCCGATGAACCCGGCGAGCACGATGAAGCTCGTCACCACGTATTCGGCGCTGCACTTGTTAGGTCCCGCGTTCGTGTTCCGCACCGAGGTGTACGCCGAGGGCCCGGTCAGCGGCGACGCGTTGCGCGGCACGTTGTTCGTGCGCGGCGGCGGCGACCCGAAGCTCGTCATCGAGGACCTGTGGCTGCTGGTGAACCGCCTGCGCGGTTTCGGCATCCGCGACCTGCGCGGCGATCTCGTGCTCGACAAGACGATGTTCGATCCGCTGCCGCACGACCCGGCGCAGTTCGACGGCGAGGAGGGCCGCGCCTACAACGTCGGCCCCGACGCGTTGCTGGTGAACTTCAAATCGATAGCGATCACCTTCGTGCCGGACCCGGTGGCGAAGGTGGCGCGCGTGGTCGTCGTGCCGGAAGTGGCGGGATTGAAGGCGCCGCGCACGGTGCCCGCGGTGGACGGCGGCTGCGGCGACTGGCGCGGCCGGCTCGGCGCGGACATCGACGACCCGATGAACGTGAAGTTCCGCGGCGCCTATCCACTCGCCTGCGGCGAGAAGGCGATCTACCTCGGCGCGCTCGAGCACACGGCGTATTTCGGCGCCGTGTTCCGCGCGTTGTGGGAGCGGCAGGGCGGGACCTGGACCGGCACCGTACGCGAAGGCCCGGTCAGCGCGGCGGCGCGGCTCGTCGCCGCGCAGGAGTCGCCGCCGCTGGCGATGCTCATCCGCGACATCAACAAGTTCTCGAACAACGTGATGACGCAGCAGCTGTTCCTGACGATGGGCGCGGCCGGCGGCGAGCCCGGAAACCCGGCGCGCGGCGGCGCGGCCGTGCGCAACCTGCTCTCGGCGCGTGGCCTCGACGTGCCCGAGCTCGTGCTCGAGAACGGCTGCGGCCTGTCGCGCGTCGAGCGCATCTCGGCCGGCAGCCTGGGCAACGTGCTGGCCGACGCCTGGAAGAGCCAGTGGATGAGCGAGCTGATGGCCTCGCTGCCGGTGTCCGGCGTCGACGGCACCTTGAAGGGGCGCAACATGCCGCCGGGCGCGGCCCACATGAAGACCGGACTGCTGGAGGACACGCGCGCGGTGGCCGGTTATGTCCTCGCGGCCAGCGGCAAGCACTATGTCGTGGTGGGGATCATCAACCACCCGAATGCGCGGCTCGGGACGGGCGCGCACGATGCGCTGGTCGAGTGGGTTTTCAAGAACGGCTGAGGGCGCCGGCTCCCGTATAATTCCGGCCCATGTCAGTCACTTCCTCACGCGTACCGGTCACGGTATTGACGGGCTTCCTTGGCTCCGGAAAAACCACGCTCCTCAACCGCATCCTGTCGGAGAAACACGGCAAACGCATCGCCGTGATCGAGAACGAGTTCGGCGAAGTCGGCGTCGACAGCGAGCTGGTCATCGGCGCCGAAGAGGAACTGTTCGAGACGAACAACGGCTGCATCTGCTGCACGGTGCGCGGCGACCTCATCCGCATCCTCGGCCAGTTGATGAAGCGCCGCGACAAGTTCGACTACATCCTGATCGAGACCACGGGCATGGCCGATCCGGGCCCGGTGGCGCAGACGTTCTTCCTCGACGACGACCTGAAGGACAAGTTCTCGCTGGACGCCATCGTCACGATGGTCGATGCGAAGCACTTCGAGCAGCACGTCGACGAGCTGAACGAGCCGGCCGAGCAGGTGGCGTTCGCGGACCTGGTGCTGCTGAACAAGACCGACCTCGTCGACGAGGCCGCACTCGAGCGCATCGAGCGCCGCATCCGCGGCATCAACGGGTCCGCGAAGATCTTCCGCACGAAGAATGCCGACGTGCCGATCGACCGCGTGCTGAACGTCGGCGCGTTCGACCTGCAGCGCGCGCTGCAGGTGGACGAGGCATTCCTCGAACCGGAGTATCCGTTCGAGTGGGGCGGCGTCTACCAGCTGACCGCGGGCGACTATCTACTCAAGTCGGCGGGCGAGCACGATCATCACGCGCACGAGCATGCGCACGATCATGGACACGACCACGACCACGACCACGACCACGACCACGGTCACGACCACGGCAATGGCCACGATCATGATCACGCGCACGAGGACCTCGAGCTGGTGATCCTGCCGCTCGCCGCCGCGAGCGCGGACGCGCTGAACGCCGCCATCGAACCGGCCGTGCGCGCCTTCGCCGACGCGGCCACCGTCGTGAACTGCCACGGCGACATCGCGCCTGCCGCCGGCGCCGCCAGCCACTTCGCCATCGACATCTCCCACGCCGGTGCCGACTTCACGTTGAAGATCGCGAAGCCCGGCGCGTACGCCTTGTTCTTCGAACATCACCCGCTCGAATTCGGCCTGCGCCTCGACGGCCAGCGACCCGCGGCCGAGCGCAAGTTCGCCTCGCATCACCACGAGGACAACATCGCCTCGGTCGGCATCAGCGATCCGCGGCCGCTCGATCCCGTGAAGTTGAACCAGTGGTTCGACTATCTGTTGAAGACGCGCGGCCAGGACATCTTCCGCATGAAAGGCGTGCTGAACGTGAAGGGCGAAGACCGCCGCCAGGTCTTCCACGGCGTGCACATGATGTTCGACGCGCAGGCGGAGCGGCCGTGGGGGAACACGCCGCGCATGAACCACCTGGTGTTCATCGGTCGCGACCTCGATCGCGCGGAGCTCGAAGCGGGCTTCGAATCCGCCGTCGCCCGATAACGTGGGCAAGTAACATGGCGAAGCAATCCCTCGCCTTCGCGCTGGAACCGCGCGCGTCCGCCACGCTGGACGACTACGTCGTCGACTGCGCGTGGAGTCCCGACGGCCAATCACTCGCCGTCACCGGCGGCGAAGGCAAGGTCGCGCTGGCACGCGCCGGCGCGGACACGCTGGCGCTCGATGTCGTCGGCGAACACTTGTTAGGCACGATCGCGCTGGCGTGGCGCCCGCGCGCGATGACCTTCGCCACCGCCGGCCAGGACGGCGCGGTTGCGTTGTGGGACGCGGCCGCCGGCAAATCCCTCAAGCGCTGGAAGCCCGCGCCCACCGCGACGCAGGCGCTGGGTTTCTCGCCCGACGGCGAGATCCTGGCCAGTGCCGCGGGCAAGTCCGTGACGTTGTGGTCGCCGGCCGGCGAGAAGATCCACGCGTTCGCGCCGGCCGCGTCGTCGGCCGTCGCGCTGGCGTTCGATCGACCCGGCACCGATCTCGGGGTTGCCCTGAACGGCGAGATCGCGGTGCATCGCATCGACCCCACTTCTTCGAGGAGTGGCCGTTACGAAACGCGCCGCTACAAGTGGCCGGCCGCATGCCTCACGGTAAACTTCAGCGGCAATGGACGTTTTCTCGCCAGCGGCATGGCCGACGGCACGCTGCATTTCTGGAATCGCTCGACCGGCAAGGATTCCCAGATGCGCGGCTACGACGGCAAGGTCGAAGTGCTCGGCTGGGCCGACAACAGCCGCTATCTCGCCTCGTGCACCGGCAACGAGCTGGTGCTCTGGGATTTCTCGGGCCGCGGTCCCGAGGGGACGAAGCCGATCGTGCTGAGCGGCCACACCGAACGCGTCGACAGCCTCGCCTGGCAGAGCGGCGGCGAACACCTGGTGAGCGGCGGCCGCGACTGGCGCCTGAACCTCTGGCGCCCGGGCAAGTCCACGCAGCCGCTCGACGTGCAGATGCTCGACTCCGAGATCACCGCCACGCGCTGGTCGCCGGACGGCAAGCGTCTGGCGGTCGGCGAGAAGAAGGGCCGCGTCACGCTGTTCGAGCTGGTGGCGAGATGAACCTCGCGTTGCGCGATCTCGCGCCCGCGGAGCGCGCCGACGTGCAGGCGCGTTTCGAGACGCTGGCCAGCAAGCGGTTCGCGCCGAGCGCGAAGAAGCCGCGGCAGGAAGTGTGGTGGCCGAAGGCGCCGCTCGACGGCCGCGCGTTTCCCGAAGGCATCCATCCGGCGGACGACGACGCCGGGTTCAACGAATCCGCGCGCCTCACCGGTTTCCTGAACAGCGTCTGTCCCGGCGAGTTCTACATCGGGAATCTCTCGGCGCCGAAGCCGTATTTCTTCCACACCGGTAAGCTCGACGAGGGCCTGTGCCGCTGGATCAAGACGCGGCTCGTGTCCAACCCGACCTGCCTGCTGTCCGCGTCGGCCGACGTCTTCCTGATCCACGATTCGCAGATGCGTTACTCGGTGTTCGGTGCGAACTCCGACCTGATCTCCCAGTTCGAGAAACGCTTCGGCGGCGCCGACGCGCTGCGCCGCACGTTCTCCAACTACGTCGACCAGATGCGGCTCGGGTCGGGCATCGACGACGTGAAGTGGGCGCAGGACCACCTGCAGAAGTGGTCGGGCTGGGATTGAGCCCGGGCCGGCCGGTCGTCGCTAACTACTAGTTCAGCGGCTGCGCGCGCGCCAGCGACTCGCCGGCCGCGGGCAATCGCCGCAACCCCGCCGCCGCCTGGTATCGCGCCATCAGCGACTGCAACGCGCGCGTCCAGCTGAAGTTCGCCTCGACGTGGGCGCGCGCCGCCGCGCCGGCCGCATCGAGATCGCGGTCGTACAGCGCCGCCACCGCGGCCGCGAGATGTCGCGCTGCCGTCGCCGGATCCGCGGATGCGTCCGCCAGCACGCCGCACTTCGCATCGACGATCTCCGGCAACGCGCCGGCGCGCATCGCGACCACCGGCCGGCCGCAGGCCATCGCCTCGAGTACCACCAGGCCGAACGTCTCGTGCGTGCCCGCATGCACCAGCGCATCCGCGGACGCGTAGTAGCCGGCGAGCGTGCGGTTGTCGCGGCAATACGGGATGCGCGTGACGTTGCCGTCGCGACCGGACTCCGCGCCGCCGATCAGCAGCAGGTGGTACGGCGCGCCGAGCGTGCGGAATGCCTCGAGCAGCACGGGGATGTTCTTCTCCGCGGAGAACCGGCCGGCGAACACCAGCAGCCGCGTGTCCGGCGCGAGCCCGTGTTCCGCGCGCAGGTCCCGGCCGCCGCGCGCCGGCGAGAAGGTGTCGACGTCGACGCCCAGCGGTTGGCAGGTCGCATGGCGCACGCCGATGCCGTGCAGGTAGTCGCACATGTACCGGCTCGGCGCGAGCACCTGTTCGCAGCGCTCGTACGTCAGCCGCACGTACCACTCGATGAACTTCTCGGTCGCCTTGCCGAGACGGCGGCCCGCGAGCTCGGGGAAGTTCGAGTGGTAGAAGGCGATCAGCGGCACGCCGCGGCGGTTCGCGACGCTGGCCGCGGCCCACGCCGGATGGAAGGCGTCGCCGACTTCGATGAGATCGGGTTCGAGCTCATCGATCGCGCGCGACCAGCGCAGCGGATTCAGCGGCAGCCGGTAGTTGAACGCGCCGGGCACGAGGCCGCCCGCGATCGTCGATACCTCGTCCGGCCAGCGCGCGGTGTTTTCTCCGGGCACGACCAGCGTGTGCCGCCAGTTGGTGTGCGCGCGCATCCACTCGTGTTTGGCGAGCAGATAACGCTTCACGCCACCGCTGGTGGGCGAATAGAAGAGAGTGGCGTCGACGACGTGCATCGGGAACGGATGGCCTCCATGCCAGTATCCGAGCGTTGATCTCGTGCGACCAGTCGGCGCAGACTCGGTTCCCTATGTCGTTAAACACCTACAAGACGTTGTTGCCGGTCCTGCTTTGTTTGGCCGCCGTTCCCGCAACGCACGCGGCCGGCCTCGAGACGGAGCTGAAAGCGGTGGATGCGAAGGTCATCGCGTGGCGCCGCGATTTCCACCAGAACCCGGAGCTGTCGAACCGCGAGGTGCGCACGTCGAAGATCGTCGCCGAGCACCTGAAGTCGCTCGGGCTCGACGTGGAGACGGGCATCGCGAAAACCGGCGTGGTCGGCGTGCTGCGGACCGGCAAGCCGGGGCCGACGATCGCGCTGCGCGCCGACATGGATGCGTTGCCGGTCACCGAGCGCACCGACGTGCCGTTCAAGTCGGTCGCGCGGTCTAGCTACCGTGGCGAGGAGGTGGGCGTCATGCACGCCTGCGGCCACGACTCGCACACGGCCGTGCTGATGGGCGTCGCGGAGGCGATGTCGAAGGCGAAGTCGGCGTTGCGCGGCACCGTCGTGTTCGTGTTCCAGCCGGCCGAGGAAGGCGCGCCGCCGGGAGAGGAGGGCGGCGCGTCGGTGATGTTGAAGGAAGGCGTGTTCGCGAAGTACAAGCCGGAGGTCGCGTTCGGCTGGCACGCGTGGTCGAGCCTGCACACCGGCGAGATCGGCTACCGCTCCGGACCGCTGCTGGCGGATTCGAACGCGTGGCGCGCGACCGTCACCGGCAAGCAGGCGCATGGCTCCGCGCCGTGGAAGGGTGTCGACCCCATCGTCGTCTCCGCGCAGATCGTCACGGCGATGCAGACGATCATTAGCCGGCAGACGGACCTGACCGAGACGCCGGCGGTGTTCACCGTCGGCATGATCAAGGGCGGCGTGCGCAACAACATCATCCCCGACAGCGTCGAGATGATCGGCACGCTGCGCACGTTCAACCCGGACCAGAAGGCGAAGATCGTCGCGAACGCGGAGCGGCTGTTCGTGAAGACCGCGGAGGCCAGCGGTGCGACGGCCGAGTTCCGCATGGAGGACTACCACAACCCCGTCACCGTCAACGACCCGAAGCTGACGGAAAGGGTGGTGCCGTCGCTGCGCAAGGTCGCGGGCGACAGGAACGTGAAGGTGGTGCCGCTGGTGACCGGCTCCGAGGATTTCGCGTACTTCGCGAACGCGGTGCCGAGCTTCTTCTTCTTCGTCGGCGTGACGCCGGCGGACCAGGACCCGGTGACGGCGCCGGTCAACCACTCGCCGCTGTTCTACATCGACGAGAAGGCGATCCCGCTGGCGACGCGGGCGCTGACGGCCGTCGCGGTGGACTACCTGAAGTAGTTCTTCGCGATCGGCAGCTTCCGGATCCGCTTCCCCGTCAACGCATAGATCGCGCCCGTGACCGCCGGCGCGATCGGCGGCGTCCCCGGCTCGCCGGCGCCGCCCATCTTCTCGCCGCTGTTCACGATCGCGACCTCGATCTCCGGCGCCTCGTTGATGCGCAGGATCTGGTAATCGTGGAAATTGCTCTGGTCCACCTTGCCGTCGGTGAACGTGATCTCGCCGTACAGCGCCGCCGTCAGTCCGTAGTTGATCGCGCTCTGCATCTGCGCCTTCACGCCCTCCGGATGCACGGCGAAACCGCAATCGATCGCGCACCACACGCGGTGCACGCGCACGTTGCCACCATCCACCGACACCTCCGCGACCTCGGCGACGATGCTGCCGAACGACTCCTGGATCGCCACGCCGCGCGCGCGGCCCGCGGGCGGTGCCGAGCCCCAGCCACTCAGCTCGGCCACGGCATCCAGCACGTTCAATTGGCGCGGATGATTCGCCAGCAGCGCGCGCCGCAGCTCCAGCGGGTCCTTCCCGCCCAGCGCCGCCAGCTCGTCGATCGCGCTGTTCACCGTGAACCCCGTGTGCGAATGCCCCACCGAGCGCCACCACAACACGGGCACCGGCGCCTGCGCATCGTGCGCTTCGACCAGCAGGTTCGGGATCTCGAACATCATGTCCGCCGCGCCCTCGGTCGACGACTGGTCGAACTTCTGACCCTTCGGGATGAATCCGTCGGTCCAGCCACCGCGCAACACGCCCTGGCTGACGATGGTCTGCTGCCACGCGACCGGCATGCCGTCCGCATCGACGCCGCCGCGCACGCGCGACATCACGAACGGCCGGTACGACAGCCCGCGCACGTCATCCTCGCGCGTCCACGTCACCAGCACCGGCCGGCCGATCGCCTTCGATGCCTGCGCCGCGTCGACGGCGACATCGGAGTTGCGCTGCGCGCGCCGGCCGAATCCGCCGCCGAGGAACTGCGCGTGCAACGTCACCTGCGACGGCTCGAGGCCCAGCACCTTCGCGACGGCATCGCGATCCGGCCCCTGCATCTGCGTGCCGAGATACAGATCGCAGCCGTCGGCGCGCACGTCGGCGAGACAGTTCAGCGGCTCCATCGGCGAGTGCGCGAGATACGGCAGCTCGTATTCGACGTCGAACGTCTTCGCCGCCTTGCGCAGCGCCGCCGGCGCGTCGCCGCGTTTGCCGGCGACGGCGCCCGGCGTCGAGCACAACTTGCGGTAGTCGCGGCGCTGCACGTTGGTCGAGAAATGCCGGTTGGTCTCGTCGTCCCAGTCGACGACCAATGCCTCGCGCGCGCGCTTCGCGGCGAACGTCGTCGTGCCGTACACGGCGATGCCGCCGGGGATCTCGCGGATGTCGACGACGCCGGGCAGCGCGCGCGCCGCCTTGTCGTCGAACTTGCGCAACGTCGCACCGACCACGGCCGGCCGCGCGATCACCGCGAACACCATGCCGGGCAGCCGCGTGTCGATGCCGAACCTCACGCTGCCGTCGACCTTCATCGGCGTGTCGAGCCGCTTCTGCGGCTTGCCGAGATACTTGAACTGCGCCGGGTCCTTCAGCGTCACGGTCTCCGGCACCGGCAGCTTCGCCGCCGCATCCGCCAGCTCGCCGTAGCTCAGCGATTTCGGACCGCGGAACACGCGGCCGTCGTCGGTGCGCAGGTCGGCGACATCGACTCTCCAGTGCTGCGCCGCTGCCGCCAGCAACATCGCGCGCGCCTTCGCACCGGCGTCGCGCAGCTGCGGGTAGGTGGTGCTCGTGCTCATGCTGCCGCCGGTGAACTGGATCGGCAGCCCCGGCACGTTGAACGCCGGATCCGCGCCGGCGAGCTCGACCTGCACGCGGCCCGGGCTCACGTCCAGCTCCTCGGCCACGACCATCGCGAGCCCGGTGTACACACCCTGGCCCATCTCGGCCTTGCCGACGATGACGGTGATGGTGTCGTCGGGCGCGACGCGCAGGAAGGCATTCGGCGCCAGCGTCGCGCCGCCCGCGGCCGGCATCTTGCCGAAGCGCGAGTCCGCGAAACGGATGCCGAGGTAGAGACCGGCGCCGAGTACGCCACCGGCGATGAGGAAACTGCGACGGTCGACGCGGGCAGAGGCGGAGTCGGTCATGGCGCTTTCTCCAGGACGGGGCGGTCTGGCGCCGATGGTAAGGTACCGGCGCATGCAACTGGAATTCTTCGGAGCGGCCGGCGAGGTCACCGGTTCCTGTCACATCCTGCGGGTCGGCGGCCGCGAGCTGCTGCTGGACTGCGGCATGATCCAGGGCGGCCGCGATGCACCGGAACGGAACCGGATGCCGTTTCCGTTCGAGGCGCGCGACGTCGACGCCGTCGTGCTGAGCCATGCGCACATCGATCACTGCGGCCGGCTGCCGCTGCTGGTGAAGCGCGGGTACCGCGGACCCGTCTACACGAACCCGGCCTGCGCCGAGCTCGTGCCGATCCTGCTGAAGGACTCCGCGAACCTCGCGGTGCGCGACGCGCAGCGTTTCCGGACCGAGCCGCTCTACGACCTCGCCGACGTGGACGCGACGCTGAAGCTGATCGAACCTATCCCGTACGACCTGCCGCGCGAGCTGCTGCCCGGCGTCACCGTGCGCGTGCGCGATGCGGGCCACATCCTCGGATCGTCGAGCATCGAGGTGTGGGCGCAGGAAGGCGACGACACGCGCAAGCTCGTGTTCTCCGGCGACCTCGGCCAGTACGGCACGCCGATCCTGCACGACCCCTGGCGCTTCGAATCCGCCGACCTCGTGCTGATGGAGAGCACGTACGGCGACCGCCTGCATCGCGGCCGCGACGACACCGAGCGCGAGCTCGGCGCCATCCTCGAGCAGGCCGCGCGTGACGGCGGCAACGTCCTGGTACCCGCATTCGCGATCGGCCGCAGCCAGGAGCTCCTCTATCTACTGGCGAAGCACTACGCGGAGTGGCACGTCGCGCGCTGGAAGATCTTCCTCGACAGCCCGATGGCGATCGCCGCCAGCCGCATCTACTGGCGCCATCCCGAGCGCTTCGACGAGGAGGCGGCGCGGCTGCGCGAAGGTCTCCGTGGAATGCCGCCATTGCCGAACCTGGTGCTCAGCGAGAGCGCCGACGAATCGCGCGCGATCAACGAGGTGCGTGGCGGCGCGATCATCATCGCCGGCAGCGGCATGGCGAACGGCGGCCGGATCCTCCATCACCTCAAACACAATCTCTCGCGGCCGGAGACCCACGTGCTGATCGTCGGCTTCCAGGCGCCGGGCACGCTCGGGCGCCAGCTCGTCGATCGCGCGCCCGAGGTGCGCATCCACGGCGAGACGGTGCGCAACGCCGCGCAGGTCCACACGCTGGGCGGACTCTCCGCGCACGGCGACCAGGCGGACCTGTTGCGCTGGTATGACAGCTTCACGCCACCGCCGCCCGTGTACGTGGTGCACGGGGAAGTGGATCCCGGTGAAGCGCTGGCGAAAGCGCTGCGCACGCGCGGCGCCCAGGCGACCGTCACTCGCCCCGGCCTGAAAATCGATCTGGCGAGCCTGCCCGTGCTGGCCCACGACGGACCGACTCCGTAGACTCGGGCCGATATGAGCGAAACGAAAAGCGACGGCAAGAAGCGCTGGTTCCCGGAAAACGGCGGCGAAGCCCGCATCGTGATCACGGGGTTCTTCCTGCTGTTCTGCGTGCTCGGCGGCTACTTCGCGGTGCGGCCGGTGCGCGAAACCATCGGCACGGTGCTCGGCCGCGAGGCGACGCAGAACCTGTGGTTCTTCACGGCGCTGGCGGCGATCCTCATCGTGCCGCTGTACGGCTACCTGGTCGCGAACGTGCGGCGCTCGGTGTTGATGCCGTGCATCTACGGCTTCATGTCGCTGGCGTTCGTGTTCACGGCGCAGTTGTTCGGCAGCGGCCCGCCGGCGCCGACCACTGCCAAGATCTTCTACGTGATGATCAGCGTGATGAACGTGCTGCTGGTCTCGGTGTTCTGGAGCTTCATCCTCGAGGTGCTCACGTCCGAGCAGAGCAAGCGCCTCGTCAGCCTCATCGCCGCGGGCGGCACGCTCGGCGCGCTGGTGGGGCCGGGTGCGACGGCGTTGTTCGTCAAGACCATCGGCAACTCGGGCGTGTTGTACGTCGGCGCGGGCATGTATCTCGTCGCCGTGATCCTGTATCGCGTGCTGCTGATCGAGTGGCGCAAGATCGCGCCGGCCGCAGCCGGGTCGAAGGAGATCGCGTTGTCGGAGCGCGAGCGGGCGCTCGGCGGCAATCCATTCGCGGGTTTCATGCTGGTGATGCGCAACAAATACCTGCTGGGCATCGCGTTGTTCATCGCGGGCATCTCGGCCATCAACACGTTCCTCTACTTCGAGCAGCTCGAGCAGGTGCAGGAGAAGTTCGAGGAGCTGGCCGCGCGCACGCAGGTGTTCGCGAGTCTCGACGCGACCGTCCAGCTGCTGGTGATGATCACGCAGCTGACGCTGACCGGCCTGATCGCGACGCGCATCGGCGTGATCGCGCTGCTGGTGATCGTGCCGCTGATCATGGTGTTCGGACTGACGGTGTACGGCGCATTCGGCACGTTCAGCGTGCTGGCGGCGGCGATGGTGATCCGCCGCTGGGGCGAGTACGCGTTCATCCGGCCGGGTCGCGAGATGCTGTTCAGCGTCGTGGACAAGGAAAGCAAGTACAAGGCGAAGAACGTCTGCGACGTCGCGGTGTATCGCGTGGCGGACGCGGGCTTCGCGCAGCTGAAGAAGCTGCTCGACGGCATCGGCATGGGCGGCGCCGCGCAGGCGATGACCGCCGCGGCGGTCGCCGCGTTGTGGGCGGTGAATGGCTGGTGGCTCGGACGCCGACACGACAAGGAGAAGGACAAGACCGCGGCGTAGGAACCCGCCGGCCGATCCGTCGCCGCGCGCGGCGCAAGCTGGCGCCGCATGCCCTCGAGCGTCATCCGGTCCTATGCCTACGATCCGGTGGATCATCACCTCGACGTGATCTTCGTGTCGGGGCGGCGGTATCGATATCACGAGGTCCCCGAAGAGGAATACGGCCGCATGCGCCGCGCGTTCTCCAAGGGCAGCTTCTTCAATCGCAACATCCGCGACCAGTACCGGTTCACCGAGCTGCATTGAGATGCCGCGCGCGATCTCCGCTTCACAACCCGACTTGTTTGCCGCGTTGCCGCCGGGACTCCACGTGCGCGAGGAGTTCGTGAGCGTGGCCGAAGAGGCGGAGCTGCTGGCGCACATCCGCGGGTTGTCGTTCGCGCCGTTCCAGTTCCACGGCTGGGAAGGGAACCGCGAGACCGTGTCGTTCGGCTGGCGGTACGACTTCAGTGAGGCCCGGGTTCACCCGGCGCCGCCGCTCCCGGATTTCCTGCTGCCGCTGCGCGCGCGGGCGGCGGAGTTCGCGCAGGTCGGGCCGGGGTCGCTGGAGCAGGGCCTGGTGATCCACTATCCGGTCGGCGCCGGCATCGGCTGGCATCGCGACCGGCCGGTGTTCGACCGCGTGTTCGGGCTGTCATTGCTCTCGCGCGTGCCGCTGCGGTTCCGGCGTCGTCGCGAGCGTGGCGGATTCGACCGATTCACGCTGGACGCCGCGCCGCGGTCCGCCTATCTACTCAGCGGCGAGGTGCGCCATGAGTGGGAGCACGGCATCGCGCCAGTGGCCGAGGAAAGGTTCTCGATCACCTTCCGCAGCCGCGTAATGGGGACAGTCCCCGTTTCCTAGGAAACGGGGACTGTCCCCATTACGCCACGCGGGCGTTCGAGTTCTTCTTCTCGTGCGGCAGCGTGATCCGGAACCGCGTGTATTCGCCCGGCTTGGTCGCGATGCCGACGCGGCCACCCGCCTTCGTGACGAGCTCGCGAACCACGTCCATGCCGATGCCGCGCGCGCCGGCGTCGCCGACCGTCGTGAACCCGGGGCGGAAGATGAGGCTGGCCAGCTTGCGCGCGTCGATCGTCGCCGCGACGTCCGCTGTCAGCACACCCTGGCGCACGGCTTCCCGGCGGATCTTGTCGTGGTCGAGGCCGCGGCCATCGTCCTGCACGCTGAGCTGGTAACCGTCGGCACCGACGCGCTGGAACTGCACGGCGACGGTGCCGATCTCGGGCTTGTCGAGCACCACGCGGTCGGCCGGCGTCTCGAGCCCGTGGCGGATCGCGTTGTGGATCAGCTGGCCGAGGATCTTCTCGATGGTGCGGCGGTAGTTGCCGGGCACGTCCTCGAGGCCGACGACCACGAGCGACACGCGTTTCGAGTACATGTCGGCGAGGAACTGCGACATCTCCTCCAGGCTTTGCGGCGAGAGGTCGGACAGTCGCGCGGCTTTCTGCGTCGCCGCGCCGGGCTGGTTCGCCGTCAACGCGGTGTCGTCGCCGCGGGGCAGCTTCGGCTGGCGGATCGTGGTGCCGGTGGCGGTGGCCGAACGCTGCGTGGCATCGATCGACACGCCGTCCCCGGACGAACCCGAGGAGCCGTTCAGCGTGCGCCACGTCGCCAGCCGCTGCACCACCTCGCCGAGGATGGCGAGATGACTGAGCAGGTCGTCGAGCTTCACGGCCAGCGGCAGGAAGTCGTTGCCGGACAACGTCTGCTTGTCGCGCAGCGCGTTCAGCGCGGTCTCGAAGCGCGCGGCGCGGTCGCACACCGACGGCAGCGGCAGCCGCTCGGCGCGCGCGTGGATGCCGCGGATGAGCTCGAGGATCAGCACGAGCTTCTCGCGGAACGCCTGCGGCTCGCGCGCGGGTAGTTTGATGATCGCGCGCAACTGGCCGGCCTTGTCGCGCGCCTCGGAGAGGAAGTGTTCGAGCCGCGCGGCGTCGACGTGCATGATCTCCTTCAGCACTTCGTTGAGGCGCGGATCGGGCGGATCGATGATCGCGGCCGGGTCGGGCTCGCGCGGCGGCGCTTCGACCGTCTTCTCGCCGCCCATCGCTTCGGGCGAGGTTATGGTCGTAGCGAGATGCCGCTCCAGCTCCGCCGGCTTGTTCGTCGGCAGCGACGCGGACAGCGGCAGCGGACCCTCGGTGGCCTTCGTGACGTCGAGTTGCGGGAGCTTGTCCTCGGTGACGTCGAGCGGACCGAGTTCCATGTCGACGGTGGGCGTCGTGATCGAGACTTCGATCGGCGGCGCGTCGGTCACGGGCGCCGGCGGCGCGGGCATGGGTTGTTCGGCGGTGCCGACGTCCAGCACTTCGTCGGCGAGCGGCGCGATGGTTGCGCCGGGCGACAGCGGCGAGATGGCCACGAGCGGCTCGGGCGTCCCGGCCGGCGCCGCGGCCGCATCGAATGCCGCGATGTCCGCGGGCGTCAGGCCCGGGCGCGTTCCCGTTTCACCGGCGAGGCGGCGCGCGAACGTCTCCTCGTTCAGCACCGGCACTTCGATGGTCTGCGGCACCAGGCGCGGCGCGGAGATGCGCTCGATCGACACGATGATGTGATGCACGCGGCCGTCGACGACGAGGCGCGAGAAACGGATGGCCAGATGCCGCGATCCCGAATGGATGCGCGCCAGCGGATTCTGCGTGGCGTCGACCGAGGCCGTGGGCTCGGCCTTCCACAGGGCCTCGAGATACGCGACGGTTTCGCGGCGCACGTTCACGTGCACGAGCTCGGCGATGACCTGCACGAACGCCGTGCCCGGCGGGCAGGTGTGACCGAGCAGCTCCGGCGCGGCGGCCGACGCTTCGCCCATCAACTTGTGCTCGCGGTCGAGGAACAACACGCCGGCGTGCGACAGCTCGAGCATCGCGTACGCCTGCGCACGCGCGACCACCAGCTGTTCGTCCCTGTTGCGGATGCTGCCCCGCTGCATCATCGCGTAGATCGTGACGCCGATGAGGCTGATCAGCGCGGCGGCCAGCGCGACGGTAGGGAAGTTCAGGAAGTCCACGACCCGCGCCTCAGGAGGTGACGCTGGCGGTGACCAGCGTCTCGGGGTCGATGATGTCGACGTCGTTCAGCGCCTGTGCCATCTGGTCGAGCGCGGACAGCAGCTCGTCGCAGGTGGCGATGCGCTGCTCGCGGGACTTGGACATCAGCCGCTCGAGCATCGGCTGGTAGAAGAGGTGGTGCACGGGCAGTTCCGGGACGGGGGCCATAACATGCTGCTGCAACACGTCGATCGCTGACGCCCCGAGATAGGGTTTCTTGCCGGCCAGCATCTCGTACAGGATGACGCCCAGGCTGTAGATATCCGTGCGCGCGTCGAGCACCTCGCCCTGCGCCTGCTCGGGACTCATGTAATAAGGAGAGCCGCGCAGGACGCCGGTGCGGGTGCTGCCGTCGCCGCCCAGCAGGCTGCGCGCCAAGCCGAAGTCGATCAGCACGACCGAGCCGTCGTCGCGCAGCATGACGTTCGGCGGCTTGAGATCGCGGTGGATGATGCCGGCGTCGTGCACGACCTTCAGCGAACGCGCGATCTCCTTCACGAAGGTGATGGCTTCATCCGCGGTCAGCGGGTTCTGCAGGCGGGCTTTCAGGTCGCCGCAGGGGAAGTATTCCATCGCCAGGTACTCGACACCCTCGTGGATGCCGTAGTCGTGCAGGTCGATGATCGACGGGTGATCGAGCGCGGCGATCGCCTCGAACTCGCGCTGGAACATGATCGACCGCTGGCCCGTGTCGTTCGGATCGCTGCCAGAATGCTTGCGCTTCGAGACCTTCAGCGCGACGTTCTGGCCGGCGTCCTCGGAGATTGCGAGATACACCGCCGCCGCTTCGGACTCGCCGATGCGCTGCAGGATGGTGTAGCCGGGGATCTGGTGATGCGGCGGAGCGACCTGGTTGGATTCCTTCGCCTGCGGGACCGGCGCACTGCCGCCCGTCGCGGACACGCCCGGCAGCGAGACGGCCGCCGGATCGCGCGGCGCGGCATCGGCCTTCGGCGGCTCGCTGCGCACGAGGCCGATCTTCACCGGGGCCAGCGCGGCCTTGGCGGCTGCGGCGAGATTGCTGCCGCCGTGCGTGGCGATGGCGGCCTTGGCGGCCGCGGCCAGCGACGCGCCGGTGTGCGTGGCAACCGGCGACACGGGGGACACGGGCGCCTTCACGACCTGCGCGGCGATCTTCGCGAGGTTGGTGCCGGTGTGCGTGACGACGGGGGAAAGCTTTTCGGTGGCGGCGGGCGTCGGGGCCGGCATGGGGGCCGCGGCCGGAACCGATGGCGCGACCGGGGCGGGCGCAGTGGCGCTCGCGGTCACCGGCGCGGTCGCCGGAGCGGCCGCCGGCGCCACGGCGGCCGGCTCGACCTTCGCGGCGGTGACGGTGGCGGTGGCCGGATCCGCCGGCACCGGGGCATTCCGCGCCGCGCGGCGGGCCATCTCCTTCTCGATGGCGCGCAACGTCAGCTTGATGGAACGGTGCAGGCGCGGCGGCGTCAGCAGCCGCTTGGGTAGATAGTCGGCGGCGCCGAGGCGCAGCGTGCGGACGGCGGCGAGCTCGCTGCCGCCCTCCGCGAGGATGATCATCTCGGGGAAACCGGGCTGGCTGCGCAGCTTGCGGACCCAGTCGAGGCTGTCGGTGGTCGGCTCCTCGATGCCTTCGTCGAAGGCCATCGCGAGCATCACGATGTCGTAGTCGCGCACGGTCATGGCGGTGCGCACGCGCGCGAACGACGCCCAGTCCATGATCACGAGCGAGTCGTTGGGAAACCCGGCGCCCATGGCGTGCTGGATCCACGCCGCGTACTTCGAGTCGTCCTCGACGATCAGGAATCGCCTGGTGCGCGGCTCGTCCATCTACTCGTCCGCGAACCGGATGCGCACGGCAGCGCGCTGGTCGACGGCCTTGCCGTCGCGCACCACGGGCTTGTAGCGCCACTCGCGCACCGCGTTGATGGCGGCGTTGTCGAACGTGCGGCGCGGGCTGGAATTGGTGACGACGATGTCGTCGGTCGAGCCGTCGGACTTCACCGTGAACTCGATCTCTACCCAGCCGCTCATGTTGCGGTTGCGCGTGGAGGCGGGGAACTTCGGCGCGACGTATTCGAGACGCTGCAGCGAGTTCGCGCCGACGACGTCGTTCGCGGCCGCGGCCTTCTCGCGCGACGCCGTGAGCTCGGCCTCGGCGGCGTTCAGGTCGTCGCTGCTGAACGAGATGGTGCGCGCCTCGTTGAGCCAGGCGTCGGCGTCGCGCAGGTCGCCGCGGGCCAGCGCCGCGCGCAACTGGCGCTGGTAGGCGAGGCCGAGGTTCTGGCGCGCGCCGGTCGTGGTCGGATGCGCAGCGTCGGTGCGGATCAGTTCGAGCAGATAGGCCTTGGCGCTGGTGTCGGCGGGCTGCAGCAGCTGGTTGGCGCCGAGTGCGTTCGTGAACGACTGCGCCAGCGCCGTCATCTTCGTGGCGCGCGCGCCGATCAGCGTGTCCTGCAGCGAGCGGCGGATGTTGGCCATGTCCGGGCGCGTGGCGCCGGCGCCATCGGCGTTCGCCAGCCAGCGTTCGGTCTCGGCGGCGTTGCCGGCCGCGGCGGCCGTGCCGGCGCGGCTCAGCAATTCCTTCTGCAGCGCGCGCGTGGTGTCGGCCAGTGCCGGATCGTCGGGAGAAATCTGCTTCGCGGCTTCCAGGTAGAAGCGCGCGTTGTCCTCGGAGGGTTCGATCAGCGCGCCGCTCTTGAGGCGCGCATTCGCGAGGCGCAGGTACTTCGCGCCGCGTTCCTGCTGCGAGTTGTCGGTGCTCTCCTGCGTGCGCGTCAGGGCGGCGCGCTCGTGCTCCATCTCGATCTGCATCGCGAGGAACGCGCCGCGCGCGGTGGCGGGCGTCAGCGTCTCGGCGACGTCGACCATCTTGCGGGCGTCCTCGGGATTGCCGGCGGTCAACGCGCGCTCGGCGGCGGACAACAGGCGGTCGGCGACGCGGACGAGGCCGCCCTTGGCCAGCGAATTCGCGGGATCGAGCTCGAGCGCGTCGCGGAACAGGTCGACGGCGCTGCGGCCGGGCGGGCTGGCGAGCTCGCCGCGCTGCAGGGCGGCTTCGGCCAGCGAGAGTTTCTCCTTCAGGCGCTGCTCGTGCGTCAGCACGGGGCCGCTCGGCACCGTGGATTCCTCGGGCAGCGTGATCGGCCGCGAGGCCGCCGGGCGCAGGCGATCGGCGACGGACTCCGTGGCCGGCGCGGGTTTCGGTTCGGCTTTCGGCGCTGCGACCGGCGCGGGTGCGACCGGCGGCGGCGCGACGGTCTTCTGTTCGGCCAGCGTCGTGTCGGCGGGTTTCACGGCCGCCGGCTTCGCGGCCGCGGGCGTCGCGACCGGCGCAGGCGCGGGTTCCTTCGCCGTCACGGCCGCCGGCGGCGGCTCGCTAACTACCCGCGCGGCGGCGGGACCGGTGTCACCGCGGGAAAACAGGTACGCGCCGCCGGCCAGCGCGGCCAGCACGACGCCGGCGATGCCGAGCATCGGCACCAGGCTCTTGCTGCGCCCGCCGCCGCCGAACGGCGTGTCCGCCCTGGGCGCTTCGGCGCGCGAGAAGTCCGGGCGGACGTGCTCGAGCGTGCGCTCGACGTTCTCGACCTCGTGACGGCGCAGCGCCGCCTCGACGAACAACCTCACGCGGGGGGCCGACACCGGCCTGTGCAGGAAGCGATAGACGACGCCGGAAGTGATCTGGCTGGCGACGCGCGACTGTTCTTCGGCGGTGCCGACGACGACGAGCACGAGATCGGGCCAGGTGTCGCGCAGGCGCTCCGCCATGACGGCGAGATCGCCTTCGATGAACATGCTGTCGAGCAGGCACGCCGAGACGCGGCGGCTGTTCAGATGCGGGACGAGTTCGTCCTCGGAGTTGACGAGGATCAGGTCGTGGGTGGGATCGACCGTGCTACGCAGCAGCCCGATGAGCGCGCGATCCTGCGTAATCGCGGCGATCGCGATCGGCGCCGAAGCGCTCGCGAGCATGGGTTCGAGTTGAGACTGCGGCAACATGACGCGGTGGGCACGACCCGGGAAACCAGCGGAAACCTAGCGGGAAAAGGCACTTTAACAAGATATGTCAGTTTATCGGGGACGGTTGCACCAAGGCCTTGCGCCGGAGCAATCCGTGAACTGCGTCCCGCGGTCCCTGTCCAGTAACGAGACGACTTTCACAGTTGGGGCGGTGCACGAAGGCCCCTGTATCATCGTCGCCGCCCGAGTCGGCGTGGAGAGGGGAATGTCCGTGAAAACCGTGGTTATTGCACTGCTCCTGGCGGTCGTCGCCACCGCCGCATCGGCCGCCGGGGTATCGGGCGCGCAGGGGAAAGGCGCCGAGGCCTTCGTCAACGCCATCGCCAGCGGCAGTCCCACCGCGATCGCGCAGGAGCTGCATCCGGACGAGCTCGAAAAGCTGCGCACGCGCCTGCTCGAACTACTGCGCGCCGAGGCTTCGCGCACCGACAACACGTATCGCGTCCGCCTGTTCGGTCCCGGCCGCTCGCTGGCCGAGCTCGAGAGCATGACGGCGGTGCGGTTCTACGTCGCGCTGTCCGACCGGCTGCGCCTGCGCGCGCGGCCCTTCCAGAAATACGACTGGCTCGGCCTGGTGCCGGACGGAAAGATCGTCTACGTGGTCGGCAAGGGCACGCCGCCGAAGGAGCGCGGCTCGGTGCCGGTGACCGTGACCGTCGGACTGATGCAATACGGTGCGCAGTGGCGCGCGGTGGTGCCGAGCGAGATCCAGGCGCAGATCGACGATCTGCTCGAGGCCCGCACGAATCCGTCGCCGGTCGCGGCCGGTGGCGCGGCGGGCGCCCCGGCCACGCCCGCGCAACCGCTGGCCGCCGGCATCAGCCAGCTGCTGGCGCGCGCCGAGGCCGCGCTCGCGGCCAACAAGTGCGAGGAGTACTACTCGCAGTACATGAGCCCGAACTTCAATCGCGCGACGTCGCGCAGCGCGCGCAAGACGTTGGTCACCGCCTGCACCAACAGCGAGAACACGCGCGAGACGATGATCACGACGCTGCGGCTCGTGCAGGAGCTGCCGCCGAAGTACGACCTCGGCGGCGCGCGCGCGGTGTTCGACGTGAGCGGCCAGGGCCTGCCATACGACCGCTTCGTGCTCGAGAAGGACAAGGACGATCGCTGGTACATCGCCGAGTGAGCTGCAACCGACCATGCTGAAGATCCGTCCCGCCACGCCCGACGACGCGCCGCTGATCGCCAATCTGGTCCGCGAGCTCGCCGATTACGAAAAACTGCTGCCCGAGGCGAAGGGCACCGACGCCGATTTCCGTCGCGAGCTGGAAGCGCCGAACCCGGTGATCCGCGTGCTGATCGCGGAGTGGAACGGCGAGCCCGCGGGCTTCGCGTTGTACTTCTTCAACTTCTCGACGTTCGTCGCGCGGCCCGGCCTGTATCTCGAGGACCTGTTCGTGCGACCGGCGCTGCGTTCGCACGGCATCGGCCGCGCGCTGCTGCGCGAGCTGGCGCGCATCGCGCAGGCGCGCAACTGCGGGCGCATGGAGTGGGCCGTGCTCGACTGGAACGAGCCGGCGCTGCGGTTCTACAAATCGCTGGGCGCGCGCCCGATGACCGAGTGGATCGTGCACCGGCTCACGCCGGTCGAGATCGGCAAGCTCGCCGCGGAGACCTGAGATGAAAAGATTCGACCTCGTCGTCGCGTTGCTCGCAGCCCTTCCGGTCGCGGCGAGCGCGGATCCGCCGCCGCCGGCGGCCGCGCCGCCGGTCGCCACCGAAGCCGCGCCGCGCATCAGCCAGGCCGACCTGCTGGCGAAGCTCGGGAAGCAGCCTGCCGTCGTCGTGCTCGACGTGCGCACGCCGGCGGAATTCGCCGCCGGTCACGTGCCCGGCGCGCGCAACGTCTCGCACGACCAGATCGCCGAGCGTCTCGGCGAGCTCGGCCCGCTGCGCGACCAGGAAGTGGTGCTGTATTGCCGGAGCGGCCGGCGCGTGGCGCTGGCGGAAGACGTCCTGCGGAAGGCGGGCTTCACGAAGCTGCGCCATCTCGACGGCGACTGGCTCGACTGGGAGGCGCAGAAGCGGCCGGTCGAAACGGCGCCGGCGCCCGCGCCGGCGGCTTCGCCTAACTAGTCACCGACCGGTCAGTTCCCCTCGAGCGTGAACCGCTTGCCGCGGTAGGACAGCTCGGCGCCGTGCAGCGTGATCGCCTCCACGCGCACGCCCTCGGGCAGCGACTCGCCCTCGCGCAGCTTGCGCATGTTGATGAACACGAAGCGGTCCTGCGGCTTCGCCGCGTACACGTGCAGGTCGAGACGCAGCTCGGGCAGCTGCGTGCCCTGCGCGAGCACCTCGTCGCGGGATGGAATGCCGCTGTCGCGCCCGGCGGTCGCGGCATTCGCCTCGGCCGGCGTCACGGCCGGCGCGTAGTCGTTGGCGTTGTAGTTGGGCGGCACCGTCGGCTCGCCGCCGGACAGCAGCGGTTCCTCGGCCAGCGGCGGCGCATTGCTCGGCGCGACGATGCCGGCGTCGGGCGGGCGATTCGGCGACACGGTGACGGTGGACGTCGCGTCGGCGGGCATCGTCAGCGTGACCATGCCTTTCTGCTCGGTCACGATTGCGGGCGCCGGCGTAGCCACCGGTGCGTTGCCCGACACCGGCGCGGCGCCGCTGGCGGTCGCCGACGTCGGCGAGCGCAGCAGCACCCAGGCCAGCACGACGAAGTTCACGCCCAACAACACCGCCAGGCCGACCGCCCACAGCGGGAACCGGCGGCGCGGCGCGGCCACCTTGACCTCGAACAGGGCCGGCGACGTCTGCCGCTGGCGATCGGTCTCGGATTTCTTCAGCGCGTCGAGAATGAAGGACACTGCGGACTAACTCCCGGCGCCGTTGCGGAGGAAAGGTGTCGCGGCGTCGTTCAACGCGGCGTCGAGCGCCACCTGGGTCTGCACGCCGGCGATGCCGTCGACGGCGAGGCGGTTCTTGCGCTGGAAATCCTCGACCAGCGTGACCAGTGCGGGATCGAAGCGGTCGTCGCCGGCGTCGGCGGGCAGGCCGCTGACGCGCCGCAGGCTGTCGCGCAGCCATTTCACGCGCGCACTGCGCGCGCCCAGCGCCAGCGGCTGCGAATCGCCGGCGGCGGGCTTCCACAGCAACACGTAGTCGCCGAACCAGCTGCGCGACAGGTCGCCGATGCCGACCTCGCGTTGCGCGCCGCCGAGATCGACCTGCGCGTGTTCGTCGTCGAGACCGGCGAGCACCAGCTGGTGCGCCTTGCCGGCGGAGTCGATGACGTTCAGCACGGCGGGACGATTGAAGAGGCGCAGCTGCGCCAGCGAGCCGCGCTGCGTCAGGCACTCGAGCCCGGACTGCATCGCCTGCGAGCAGGGATCGACGCGGCCGGCGACGTAGCGGATGCCCCAGAGCGCGAACAGCTTGTTGAAGGCATCGTCGGGATCGGTCTCGGCGTCGTAGCGCGTCAGCAATTGATCGAGGTCGGGCGCGGCGGCGGGCGGCGCCGCGGCGGGCGTTGCGGACGGTGCGGCGGCCACGGTCTGCACGGGCGAGATGGCGGCCGGCGTCGCCAGCAGCCGCGGCACCAGCAGCAGGCCACTAACTACCGCGACGGCACCGACGGCGCCGGCGGCCGCGAACGGCAGCCAGCGCGGCTGGATCGACCTGCCGAACACCTCGCCGGCGGCGCGGCGCACGACGCTGCCGCTGACGACGTGCCGGTCCTCGGTGAACGCGCCGAGCAGCGCGCGGTCCGCGATGATGTTGATGAGGCGCGGCACGCCGCCCGACAACCGCTGGATCTCGCGCAACGCGCCGTTCGAGAAGATCTCGCGCGTCGAGCCGGCGACGCGCAGCCGATGCCGCACGTACGCCGCGGCTTCCTCGCCCGACAGCGGGTCGAGGTGGTAACGGCCGGTGATGCGTTGCGCGAGCTGCCGGAGCTCGGTGCGCGACAGCAGCTCACGCAGCTCGGGCTGACCGATCAGGATGATCTGCAGCAGCTTCTGGGTTTCGGTCTCGAGATTGGTCAGCAGGCGCACCTGCTCGAGCACCTCGACGGCGAGGTTCTGTGCCTCGTCGACGACCAGCACGATGCGTTTGCCCTGCGCGTGCGCGCCGAGCAGGTGGAAGCTCAGCAGGTCGACCAGGTCCTTGAGGCTGTGCTCGGACTCCGGCGCCACCGAGATGCCCAGCTCCTCGCAGATCGCCAGCAGGAACTCCGACGGCGTCATGCGCGGATTCAGGATCAGCGCGATTTCCGCGTGCTTCGGCGCCTGGGCCAGCAGCGAACGGACCACGGTCGTCTTGCCCGTGCCGACCTCGCCCGTCAGCTGAATGAAGCCGCCGGCCTCGTTGATGCCGTAGACGAGATGCGCCAGGGCCTCCGCGTGCCGTTCCGAGAGGAACAGGTACCGCGGGTCCGGGGTGATCGAGAACGGCTTCTCGTTGAGTCCGAAGAAGGAGGCGTACATGGCGACGGGCTGGGCTGCTGAGAGTTTTGAATATACGGACGCCGCCGCTACGGCGGCGTTGGGAGTGGCGGCAGCCTCTGGAACGGCGGCGAGTATGTCACGGGGTTCGAATCCCGGGGAATCAGCGGCGGGGCGGGTTGCCGGGCGGGCGCGCCGGTTTGTCAGAAGACGAGCGGGAGGACCCGGTCGGGGCGGCGGCCGGTGCGGGCCGCGCGGCACTGCGCATCCCGGCCCGTTCGCGGGCACGGCTCGGGGCCTTCTCGGACATATCCTCGCCGGATTCGTCCGCACCCCGCGCTTCGGGCAGCGAGCTGCCGCGGCGGACCGCCAGGTTCCCGAAGCGCTCGCGGATCTGGTCGACGGTGACGTCCAGCGCCGTCGCCGAGTTGCCGGCCGCGGCCGCTACCGGTGATGCGAACAGATCCATCTGGTCCGCGGCATGCAGGTGGTTCACGCCCACGCCTAACAACCGCACCTTCGCGCGCGGCTGCTCGGCGAGCCAGGCGGTCAGCAGCGCCGCGGCGACCTTGGCGATGGTGCGCGAGTCCGTGGTCGTCGGTTCGAAACGCTTCTGCCGCGTGAACGTCGTGAAATCCGCGCGGCGGATCTTCACCTGCACGCAGCCGGTGGCGAGGTTCTGCGCGCGCATGCGCGTGCCGGCGCGATCGGCGAGACGCATCACCTCGGACTGCAGGCGCGCGGCGTCGCCGATGTCGGAGAAGAACGTCTCCTCGGCGCTGATCGATTTCTCGTCCCACTCCGACATCACGGGGCGGTCGTCGATGCCGGCGGCGCGATCGCGCATGCGCTGCGAATCGCGGCCGAAGATGGGCCACAACACGGCGTCCGGCGCCGTGCGCAGCGCGGCGAACGTCGTGAGGCCGGCCGCTTCGACGCGTTCGCCGAGCTTGCGGCCGAGGCCGGGCAGGCGGCGCACGCTCAGCGGATCGAGCACGCTGCGCGCGTTCTCCGGCGTGATGATGGTCAGCCCGTCCGGCTTGTTCAGGTCCGAGCCGATCTTCGCGCACAGTTTGTTGGGAGCGACGCCGACCGATGCGCCGAGCTGTGTCGCCGCGCGGATGCCGGCCTTGATGTTCCGCGCGATCGTCACGGCGTCGCCCTTCAGAGCGAGGCTGGCCGTGACGTCGAGGAAGGCCTCGTCGAGGGACAGTCCCTCGACCACCGGCGTGTACTCGTGGAAGACGGCGAACACCTGGTGCGAGACATCGCGGTACACCGACATGCGCGGCGTCACGCAGATCGCGTGCGGACAACGGCGCAGTGCTTCGCGGATCGGCATCGCCGAGCGCACGCCGAACTTGCGGACCTCGTAACTCGCCGCCGCGACTACGCCACGATTGCTCGTGCCGCCGACGATCACCGGCTGACCGCGCAGCTCGGGCCGGTCGCGCTGCTCCACGGACGCGTAGAACGCGTCCATATCGACGTGCAGGATGGCGCGCGGGGCGGTCATGACCGCCTTTTACCGCGTCGAACCGTGGCGGTCACTCCACCGTGATGGTGATCTTCTTCGACACCACGGCCGGGTCATGCGGCACGTGCAGCGAATCGCCGAGCACCAGCTGCAGCGTGTGCTTCCCGGGCGTCAGCGTCAGGCTGGTTTCCGTCTGGCCCTTGCCGAAATGCACGGTCTTCTCGTTGGCCGGCAGCGGCTGCGAGAGATCGGCCGGCAGCTCGCTGTCGATCAGCAGGTGGTGGTGGCCGGTGTTGTCGAACTTGATGCCGGCGGGCGCGACGCCCATGCCCTTCAACCCGAACACGACGGTGACGGGGCTCTTCACCTTCGCGCCGTCCTTCGGCGACACGATGTACACCTCGGCGCCGGCCGGCGCGGGCGTGCGGTCGGCGAGCACGGGCAGCGAGAGCAGCGCGGTGGCGGCGAGGGTGCAGATCAGGGTGGTGGCACGCATGGGAATCTCCTCGTGAAGGGTCAGAACGTCATCGCGCTGTAGATGGCGGTGAGTAGGAACACGCCGAAGCCGGCGAAGAAGTACACCCAGAACAGCGTGAAATACTTGGCGAGCGTCAGCGCGCGGCCCTGGCCGTAGACGTTGCGCATCGCGCGGTAGATGTACCACGCCATGTAGAAGAACGCTGCCCAGTACACCGGCCAGGCGTAGTCGCCGACGAACGGGATCATGCCGATCAACATCACGATGGCCATCGTCAGGAAGACGAAGGCATGGTTGTGGATCAGGAACAACAGGTGCTCGACGTAGTAGCGCTTCGGCCGCCAGTACAGGGCCTTCATGCACAGCGCCAGCAACGGCAGGAACACGAACATCGCGCGTGGGATGTTGTGCGCGATCGCCTCGCCGACCGCGCTGGCCCCGCGCTCGCTGAACCGCTTGCACCAGCGCGACACGCTCTTGCGGTTCGCGTTCTTCGGCGTCGGGTCCTTGGCGTCGCCGATCGAGAAGTCCGCGCAGAACTGGCTGATGCCGTTCTCGACGCCTTCGCCGGTCATCAGGTTGACGTCCTTGTCGTCGGCGTCGTCGGCCGGTTTGGCCGCGGCACCGGTCGCGCCAGCCGCCGCCGGGACCTTGCCATCCTTCGCGGCCTGTTTCGCCTCGATCTCCGCGGCCTGCTTCGCGGCGATGGCGCGCAGCTGCGCCGCCACCTTCGCGCTCTGCTCCTCGGACATCGGCCCGAATTTCTTCGCCGCGAACTGGTCGGCGACGGCGTTGAACGCCGCGACGTCCTCGGCGGTCTTCGGCTTCGCGATCTCGATCTCGTCCTTGTCGCCGCCACCGAGTCCGATGACGACGAAGAACAGCACGCTGATCACCAGGTACAGGCGGAACGGCGGCAGATAGCGCACGCGCCGGCCGGCGAAGAATTCGCGGGTCAGGAAGCCGGGCCGGATCAGTAGATAGAGCAGCGTGCGCCACAGGCGGGAATCGGCGTGCGAGATGCTCTCGAACGCCTCGCCGGCGAAATGGCCGACGGTGTGCACGTGCGGCTCGTGCCGCTGGCCGCAGGCGGCGCAGTACTCGCCGGCCAGCGACTGGCCGCAGTTCGCGCAGACGAGCGTCTGCGGCGCCGGCGGTTCCGGCAGGCTGACTACCGGGACGGGCGGCGCGGCGGGCGGGCTCGGGACGGGCAGGTCGCTCAGCGGAACTCCTCGACGCTCAGGCAACCTGGCCGGGGTAGTTTGCCGCGACGGCGTCGTCGGATCCGGCCCCGTCCGATCCGGCATGGGCGGCCAGCTCGTGCGGCTCGAAGTCGTCGACGCTGATCAGCTCCATGACCTTGCGATCATAGTCGCGCAGCATCGCGGCCTCGGTCTCCGAGATGATGCCCTGCGCCAGCGCCTGCTGGATCTGGCCCGGCGGGTCGAGCGCGGTGACCTTGCCGGTCTTCACGCCCTCGACGCGGATGCGTTTCTCCAGCGGCTCCGCGGACTGCGACATCACCAGCGCCTCGTGCAGCAGGCCGAGCGCGTTCGTCGGCTCGAGCGTGCGATAGACGAAGCGGCACAGGCGGTCGCGCACGTCGGTGGCGTTCAGCACGGAGTCCGCGAGCGTGCGGCCGAGACGGTCGCTGGGCGCGGAGTATGCGCGGCCACCCGGGAAGATCAGCGCGCGCATGACGCCGCCGAGGAAACGGTTGGGGAAGTTGCGCAGGAAGTCGTGCAGCTGTTCCTGCGCCTTGTACAGCTGGTTGCGGCAGGCCCATTCGACGACCGGCAGGTCGTCGGCCGGCCGGCCCTGGTTTTCATGGTGCTTCAGCACCATCGACGCGAGGTACATCGACGACAACACGTCGCCGAGCCGCGCCGAGAGGTTCTCCTTCTTCTTCAGGTAGCCGCCCAGCGTCAGCATCGCCACGTCCACGGCGAACGCGAACGACGACGAGAACCGCACGATGTGCTGGTAATACCGCTTGGTCTCGCCGACCTCGGGCACGTGCGTGAAGCGCGCATGCGTCAGCGCCATCACGAACGACCGCACCGCGTTGCTGATCGTGAAGCCGATGTGGCCGAACAACGCGTCGTCGAACTGGTCGACGCCCTGCTTGCGATCGGGATTCTTCGCCGCGTTCATCTCCTTCAGCACGAACGGATGGCAGCGCACGGCGCCCTGGCCGAAGATGATCAGCGAGCGCGTCAGGATGTTCGCGCCTTCCACCGTGATCGCGACCGGCACCACCTGGTAGCTGCGGCCGAGATAGTTGCGTGGCCCGAGCTGGATGCCCTTGCCGCCGTGCACGTCCATCGCGTCGTTCGCGACCTGCCGGCCCATCTCGGTGACGTGGTACTTGAGCATCGCCGAGGGCACGGACGGTTTCTCGCCGCCGTCGATCGCCCCCGCGGTCACGCTGCGCGCCGCGTCCATCGTGTAGGTGTAGCCGACCATGCGTGCGATGACGGCCTCGACGCCCTCGAACTTGCCGACCGGCATGTTGAACTGCCGGCGGATGCGCGTGTATGCGCCCGAGGCGAACACGCCGGCCTTCGCGCCGCCGGTCGCATTCGACGGCAGCGAGATGCAGCGGCCCACCGACAGCTGCTCCACCAGCATGCGCCAGCCCTGGCCGGCCATCTTCGGACCACCGATGATGAAGTCGAGCGGCACGAACACGTCCTTGCCGGCCAGCGGGCCGTTCTGGAACGGCACGTTCAGCGGGAAGTGGCGGCGGCCGATCGACAGTCCCGGCGTGTCGCGCGGGATCAGCGCGCAGGTTATGCCGTGATCGGTCTTCTCGCCGAGTAGTTTGTCGGGGTCGTACATGCGGAACGCGAGGCCGACGACGGTCGCGATCGGCGCCAGCGTGATGTACCGCTTCGAGAAGTTGAGCCTGAGGCCGACGATCTCCTGCCCCTGCCACTGGCCGCGGCAGACGATGCCGGTGTCCGGCAGAGACGCCGCGTCCGAGCCGGCGCGCGGGCCGGTCAGCGCGAAACACGGCACCTCTTCACCCTTCGCCAGGCGCGGTAGATAGAAGTTCTTCTGCTCGTCGGTGCCGTAGTGGTTGAGCAGCTCCGCCGGGCCGAGCGAATTCGGCACGGCCGTGGTCGCGGCCAGCAGTCCCGAGCGGCTGGCGAGCTTCACGAGCACGCACGAATGCGCGTACGCGGAGAACTCGAGCCCGCCGTAGCGCTTCGGGATGATCATCGCGAAGAAGCCCTTCTGCTTCAGGAAATCCCAGATGTGCTTCGGCATGTCCGCGCGCTTGTGCGTGACTTCCCAGTCGTCGTAGACGCGGCACAACTCTTCGCAGGGACCGTCGAGGAACGCCTGCTCCTCGGCGGTGAGCACCGGCGCCTTGCTCGCCAGCAGCTTCTCGAACCGCGGCTTGCCGGAGAACAGCTCGCCATCCCACCACACGGTGCCGGCCTCGAGCGCTTCCTTCTCCGTCTGCGACATCGACGGCAGCAGGCGCATGTACGCCTTGAGGAACGGCCGCGAGATGATGGCCTTGCGCAGCGGGCGGATCGTGAACAGCCACAACGTGGCCAGCATCACCCAGAGGAACCCTTTCCAGACTCCGTAGGCGGGCGGCACGAACGTGTACGCGGCGAGCAGCACCGTGAACACCGCCGTGAACACGATGAGCGGCAGCCGTTTGTAGGCCATGAACAGCACGGCGCCGATGAAGACCAGCGTGAAGCCCGTGCCGATCTTCGCGACGTACGCGGCGGCGGCGATCAGGGAAAGGATGACCAGGGTGGCGCCAAGCATGGGATGCCCCTCGTGTGAGGACGAAACTATAACTTCTTTTCCCGCGCGCCTTCAGGCCTGCCCTTCGAAGCGGCGCCGGTCCGCCGCGATCGCGTCGCCGACGCTCGCGAGGAAGGCGCGGATGCGCGCGGTGTTCTTGAGATCCTGGTGCGTGACGATCCACAACTCGCTGGAGAGATCCGGCAGGACCGGCGAGATCCGGCGCACGCCGGCATCGCGGTCGGCCAGATACACGGGCAGCAGCGCGATGCCGAGCCCCGCGCGCGCCGCGTCGAGCTGGTTCACGAGACTGTTGCAGCGGAAGCCGATGCGCTCCGCCGGCACGTGGCTCGCGATCCAGTCGCTGGCGACGATGCGCGCCGGCTCGTCCCAGCCGATGACGGTGTGCCGGGCGAAGTTGTAAGAGCGGCCGTCCTTGCGCAGCGTGCCGGTCGAGGCCGCCGGCGCGTAGAACGCCCAGGCGACGCCGGTCAACCGCCGGCCAAACAACGTGGGATCGGTGGGTCGGCGCACGCGCAGGGCGATGTCGGCCTCGCGGCGCGACAGGTCCATGATGCGGTTGTCGATGGCCAGCGTGATCTCGATGCGCGGGTGCTCGGCGTGGAAGGTCGCGAGCAGCGGCGGCAGCACCGCGTGCGACAACGTCTCCGAGGCCGTGATGCGCAGGCGCCCGGACAATTGCTGGTCGCGGCCGCTGATCTCGCGGTCGAGGCTCAGCAACTCGGTCTCGACGCGTTCCGCCGCCGCCGCGGCGCGCTCGCCGGCCGCGGTCAGCTGGTAGCCGCGCGCCGAACGGTCGAACAACCGCACGCGCAGCCGCGTCTCGAGCGCATTGAGCCGGCGGAACACGGTCGAGAGATCGACGTCCATGCGCTCCGCGGCGCCGGCCAGCGTGCGCTCGCGCGACAACGCCAGGATCAGCGGCAGGTCCTCGACGGCGAGCGAGCCTTCATTTGCAGCCATGCAAACGAAACTTGCCCCGGCTCCAATGCGTTTGCAAGCACGCCAGCGGAGACTTCCTCCCATCGCAATCACGCGAATTCTTCGGGAGAGTCCGATGTCCGCCTTGATCAATCATGGAAACACCGCCTCGGCGGCCCTGCTGCGCATCTCGCTCGGCGTCATGTACCTCACGCACAGCATCGTGCTGAAGGTCTTCACGTTCGGCTTCGCCGGCACCGCGGGTTACTTCGCGTCGCTGGGACTGCCGGCCGCGACTGCCTACGTCGTCATCGCCGCGGAAGTCACGGGCGGCATCCTGCTGCTGGCCAACATCAAAACCGGCTGGGTGTCACTGGCGCTGCTGCCGGTGCTGGCCGGTGCGTTCTGGGTGCACTCGGGCAACGGCTGGGTGTTCAGCGCCGCCGGTGGCGGGTGGGAATACCCGCTGTTCCTGATCGTCGTGTCGGTGGCCGTCGCGCTGCAGGCCTTCGCGGCCCGCGCCGCGGAGGTCCCGGCGCGTCGCGCGCTTGGATCGGCGTTGACGCAGGCGTAAAACTGCGCGGCATGACGAATGCCGCGCTGTTCACGACCGTCGCTCGCGAGTACGCGGACTTCCGCCCGGGCTATCCACCCGAGCTGTTCGCGTGGCTCGCGAGCGTCGCGCCGCGCCACGACGCCGTGTGGGATTGCGGTTGCGGCAGCGGCCAGGCCAGCGTCTCGCTGGCCGGACACTTCACGAAGGTCCACGCGACGGACGTCGCCGCCGAACAGATCGCCGCGGCGAAACCGCACCCGCGAGTCAGCTACTCGGTGGCGCCCGCGGAGAATTCCGGCTTGACCGGCGGATCGGTGGACCTCGTCACCGTCGCGCAGGCGCTGCACTGGTTCGACGTCGACGCGTTCTACGCGGAGGCGCGGCGTGTCATGAAGCCGGGCGCGGTGCTCGCCGTCTGGAACTACCCGCGGCCGCGCTTCGTCGATCCGGCGTTCGATGCGCGGTTCCTGGCCTTCTACACGGACGTCGTCGGGTCGTACTGGCCGCCCGAGCGGCGGCACATCGAATCGAACTACTCGACCTTGCCGCCGTTCCCGGCGGCGCTGGGTTTCGAGCCCCTGCCGGCGCCGGATTTCGCGCTCGCGCTCGAGTGGACGGCGGCGCAGGTGCTGGGCTACGTCAGCAGCTGGTCCGCGACGGCGCGGTACAAAAAAGCGAACGGCACCGATCCGGTGCCGTTGCTGCAGGCCGCGCTCGCGGAGATCTGGACGGACTCCGCGCCGCGACCGATCCGCATGCCGCTCGGCCTCAAGGCCGCGCGGCTGCGCTGATCAGATCAGGTCCCGGACGCCGTCGCGCTCTTCGCGCAGTTCCTTGTCCGTGGCGTCCATGCGGCCGCGCGAGAAGTCGTCGACCGCGAGGCCCTGCACGACCTTGTAGTCGCCGTTCGCGCAGGTGACGGGGTATGAATAGACCACGCCTTCCTTGATGCCGTAGCTGCCGTCGGCCGGCACGGCCATGCTGATGAAGTTGTCGGCGGCGGTGCCGAGGTGCCAGTCGCGCATGTGGTCGATGGCGGCGGACGCGGCCGATGCGGCCGACGACGCACCGCGCGCCTTGATGATGGCGGCACCGCGCTGCTGCACGGTCGGGATGAAGGTGTCTTCGTACCACTTGCGGTCGACCAGCGAGTGCGCGGCCTTGCCGTCGACGGTGCAGAAGTTCAGGTCCGGGTACTGCGTGGCCGAGTGGTTGCCCCAGATCAGCATCTTGCGCACCTTCGTCACGTGGCTGCCGGTCTTCTCGGCGAGCTGCGAGACGGCGCGGTTGTGATCGAGGCGCGTCATCGCGGTGAAGTTGCGCGGGTTCAGGTCCTTCGCGTTGGCACGCGCGATCATCGCGTTCGTGTTGGCCGGGTTGCCGACGACGAGCACGCGGATGTTGCGGTCCGCGACCTCGTTCATCGCCTTGCCCTGCGCGGAGAAGATCTGCGCGTTCGCCATCAGCAGGTCCTTGCGTTCCATGCCGGGACCGCGCGGACGCGCGCCGACCAGCAGCGCGGCGTGGCAATCCTTGAACGCGACCTTCGCGTCATCCGTCGCGACGATCTTGTTCAGCGTCGGGAACGCGCAGTCGTTGAGCTCCATCACGACGCCCGCGAGCTGCGGCAGCGCCGGCGTGACCTCGAGCAGGTGCAGATTGATCGGCGTGTCCGCGCCGAGCATCTGGCCCGAGGCGACGCGGAAGGCGAGGGCATAACCGATCTGACCGGCGGCACCGGTGATGGCGACATTGACGGCGGGTTTCATCGACGGAACTCCCAGGAAAGCTGAATAGAGCCGAAAAACGGGGCCGAATTCTAACCCGGGAAGCGCCTCGCCCGCCTGACGGGAAACACCCGGCGCATACCGGCGCGTTCAGCGATCGGGAGCGACGGCGTAGGCCCGGTGCTGACGCTTGTATTCGGCCAGCTCCGCGTCGGCGCGCAGCACGTCGCCCTCGGCACGCAGTCGCTCGATCTCGGCCAGCCAGGTCTTCGCCTCGCGGCGATACGCGGGGCCCGCGGCCGGCGCGGACGCCGCCGCGGTGACCGACTCGCTGCGCAATTCGCCGTCGGGCGTGACGTCCGCGCGCTGACCGTCGATGACGACGCCGGTGCTCACGCGCGCATCGTTCGCGGCACTGCGACCGGCCATGGGTTGCGAATAACGCGCGGCTTCCGCCTCCGACACGAACGGCGGTGCCGCGGGACGCGCGGCGTCCGCGAGCTTTTCGAAGCGGCGCGCCTCGGCCGGCGCGGACGAAGCCATGGGAACCGCGGGCGCCGCTGCCGGCGCGGCCGAATCGGCAGACATCTCGACCTGCCGTGACACGGCCTGCACCGTCACCTCGCCGCGGGGTTCGGCTTTCGGCGGGGCTTCGACGCGCAGGATGACGGTGAACGCGAGCACGAGCGTCGCGGCCAGCGCGACCGGCATGCCCCAGCCCGGCGCGCGGAACAGCCGTTGCGGCCGTTCGCCTTCGATCGCCTCGCGTGCCTGGCGCAGCACGACGCGATCGAGCTCCGCGGGCGGCTCGAGCGCGTCGTCGGCGCGGCCGAACATCGGGCGCCGGCGTCGCAGGAAATCCTCGAATTCGTCGTCGTGACCGGTCATCGCCTCAGGCCTCCGCGACGGACAGCGCCGCCTTGAGCTTGCCCACGGCGTAGCGCAGCCGGCTCTTCGCCGTCTCGGCGCCGACGCCCGTCACGCGCGCGATCTCCTCGAGCGACAGATCCGACTCCTCGTGCAGTAGATAGACGTCGCGCTGCTCGGGCGGCAGCGTCGCGAGCGCCGCGCGATATCGCGCGCCGGCTTCTTCGCGTTCGAGCTTCCGGTCGGGCCGCATCTCGTCCTCCGCGGGCAGCAGGTCCGCGGCGTCGGCGTCGTCGATGTTCGTGCCGCCGGGCCGCGCCTTCGAGCGGCGACAATGATCGATGAAGCAGTTGTGGGCAAGCGTGAAGAGGAACGTGCGGAATTTCGCGCGCGGTTCGTAACGCGCGCGATTCACGATGACGCGGCTCCATACTTCCTGGAACAGGTCGTTGGCCACTTCGTTGTCGCGCGACTGGCGCATGAGATAGCGATACAACGCGCCGCGATGGCGCGAATACAGAGTCTCGAACGCGCGCATCTCGCCGCGCGCGTACGCGAGCATCAGTTGCGCGTCGTCGTCATCGCTCATCGCCGCGACTCTACGCGCGGGCTCGACGCGCGCGAAGCGGATGGGCGTTTCCGGAGTAGTGAGACCAGTCATCGTGTCCTCGAAACCGAAAACGACCGCATTCACGGCTGCCACGCCTCGGTGACCGACGCGACCCGCATGAAGTTGGCCGCGTACACCTCCTGGCGCGGCGTGAAGTCCGGCAGGGCGGTGTCGGGTGAATTGGAGCAACTGCTGACGAGCGTCCGCTGATGGGGCATTTCCTCGTTGACGAGGAACGACGCGATGGCGCTGTGAGCGGCGACAATTCCCAAGATAAACAGGAACTTGGATCCCATGCTGGCCCCCGGTGACGGAACTTCCGCCTCAGGGATTGCAACGCACCACCCAAAAATTTCGGGTTAAGGGCTTGCTTCTGAGTTGGTGTTGTAGTTATATATAACACCAAGACGCGAGGCGAATTGCACAGGGCAGAGCGCCAGCAAAACAGAGCAACCGAGGAGATGACCATGAACACCGTGAACAACAACCTGAACCCCGCCGCCATGACCAAGGTCGTCGCGAGCGCCGTCGCCGCGCTGATGCTGACGATGCTCGTCAGCTGGACCTTCGTCGACGCGACGCGTACCGCGCAGCTGACGCACGGCAGCGCCGGCTTCCTGAACGTCGTCAGCGCGCTGGTGCGCTGATAGGACGGGAGAACCCATGGACCCGCAGTGGGAAGATAACCAACCGATCTACCGGCAGCTGAGCCGCCGGGTGGTCGCGATGATCCTCGAGGGAGTCCTCAAAGAGGGTGATCCGCTGCCCTCGGTGCGCGCGGTCGCCGCCGAGTTCCGGGTCAACCCGCTGACGGTCCTCAAGGCATACCAGCAGCTGGTCGACGCGGAGCTGGTCGAAAAGAAGAGAGGTCTCGGCATGTTCGTCATCGAAGGCGCGCGGCAGGTGCTCATGAAAGATGAGCGGGTGGCATTCCTGGAAACGGAATGGCCGAAGATCTACGCGACCATCACGCGGCTCGGTTTCACCACCGAAGAACTCATGAAGAGCGGCGCCAAGGCAGCCCCGATGTCGCAGCCGTTCCCGACTCAAGTCAAAGCAGGCGAAGAAGATGACAGCAATCATTGAAGCTCGTGGACTCTCGAAGCACTACGGCGACACGCCGGTGCTGCGCGGAGTGGATTTCAACGTGGCCGCCGGCCGCATCGTCGGCCTGATCGGCCCGAACGGCGCCGGCAAGACCACCGCCATCAAGGCCATCCTCGGACTCACCGCGTTCGACGGCGAGCTCAAGGTGCTCGGCCTCGATCCGCGCACGCAGCGCGACGCGCTCATGAAAGAGGTGTGCTTCATCGCCGACGTGGCGGTGCTGCCGCGCTGGATCAGCGTCAAGCAGGCCGTCGACTTCGTCGCCGGCGTGCACCCGCGCTTCGATCGCAAGCGCGCCGAGGACTTCCTGGCGAAGACCGACATCAAGATGCACAAGAAGGTGCGCCAGCTCTCGAAGGGAATGGTCACGCAGCTGCATCTCGCGCTGATCCTCGCGATCGACGCGAAGCTGCTGGTGCTCGACGAGCCGACGCTCGGCCTCGACCTCCTCTTCCGCCGCTCGTTCTACGACAACCTGCTGAACGACTACTTCAACAAGGAACGCACGATCCTCGTGACCACGCACCAGGTCGAGGAGATCGAGAACATCCTCACCGACGTGTTGTTCATCCAGCACGGCCGGATCGCGCTGGACGCGCAGATGGAGACGCTGGGCGAACGTTTCGTGCAGCTGGTGCCGTCCGCCGGCAACGTCGACCGCGCCCGCACCCTGAAGCCTTTCTACGAGCGCGAGGTGTTCGGCCGCGTCGCAATGCTGTTCGACGGCGTGAAGGAAAGCGACCTGGCCGCGCTCGGTGAAACGCGCGCGCCGTCGGTCGCCGACCTGTTCGTCGCCATGATGTCGCCGCCCGGCCCGGCCGGCGCCGCTGCGAAGGAGGCCGCATGAACTCGCTCGTCATACACGTCCGCCGCGAATTCTGGGAGCACCGCTCGCTGTGGATCGCGCCGCTCGTCTGGGTGGGCATCATCACGCTGCTGTTCGCGTGGACGGTGCTCGTCGTCGTGCCGAACCACCTCGGTGACCACGGCGCCGTGATCGGGCCCGACGCCCAGACAATGTCGCAGATGAGCGAGCGGGACCGGCACGAGGTCGAGAACGCGATCGCCGAGGCGAACCAGCACACGTTGCGCGCGACGGGAGACAAGGACGCGTTCTTCGCGTTCTCGTATCTCGCGATCACGGGCCTCGTGACCACGTTCACCTGCATCGTCGTGTTCTTCTATCTCATCGACTGCCTGTACGCGGAGCGGCGCGATCGCAGCATCCTGTTCTGGAAGTCGCTGCCGATCTCGGACGCGCAGGTCGTGATCACCAAGCTGCTGGTCGCGCTGGTCGTCGTGCCGGCGGGAGCCTTGTTGCTCGCGGCCGCGATGCAGCTGCTGATGGTGTTACTGGTCTGGGTGCGCTTCCACGGGACCGTGATCGGCGCGGCGTTGCCGGACCTGTCCATCCTGGCGTGGATCAAGTCGCTGGCGACGGCGCTGGTGCTGACGCTGGGCAGCGTGCTCTGGTATGCGCCGATCGCCGGCTACCTGCTGGTGATGTCGAGCTGGGCGCGCCGCAACGTGTTCCTGTGGGCGGTGTTGCCGCCGATCGCGCTCGGCGCGCTCGAAGGCTTCTTCCTGCACAGCGTGCACGTGTTCGACTTCCTCGGCTGGCGGTTCAGTGGATTCGCCCAGCTGCTGAAGGTCGACCCGAACGCGCTGAACGTCGGTACGCGCAGCAGCGCCGAGGAAGTGCCGGCGGTAGGTGACGTGTTGTCGCACCTGAACCTCTCCGGCCTGTTCCTGAGCGCCGAGCTGTGGATCGGGCTCGCCGTCACCGCCGCGCTGGTATTCGTCGCGATCCGCCTGCGCCGGTATCGCGACGAGAGCTGACAAGTCTCATCAGCTGACAACGACCCATGCGGCCCGCGGGTTACACTGCGGGCCGCATGTTTTTGAGCGCCCACCGGGACGGAGATTCCCTGCACGTCGAGCTGGCCGGCGAGTGGCGCGGCCCATCGCTGCCCGCCATCGATGCCGAGCTCGCCGCGCAGCCGCTGGATGGCGCGCGCCGCATCGTCGTCACCGTGCCGGAAACCGTCGTGCTGGATCTCGCCGGCGCCTGGACGCTGCGCGAATGGCTGCGGACCGCCGAGAAGGCCGGCGCCGAGGTGAGCTTCGAGGGCACGCCGCCCGGACAGCTCGAACTGATCGACGCCACGCTCAAGGGCCGCCGCCGCGCGGCGCCGTCGTCATCTTCGGAGTCGACGTTCGAACCGGTGAGCGCGCTCGGCCGGCACGTCACGCGCCGCCTGATCACCGTCAAGTACGCGCTGAACTTCATCGGCCGCGCGGTCGTCGCCTGGTTGCGCGCCTGCACGAGCTGGCACCGCCTGCGGCCCGCCTCCATCGCGCGCCACGTCTACGAGACCGGCATCACCGCGATCCCGATCGTCTCGTTGATCGCGTTCCTGATCACCGTGATCATCGCGTACATCGCCGCGCAGCAGGCGCGGCAGTACGGCGCGGAGATCTTCGTCGTCGACATCGTCACGGTGGGCGTCCTGCGCGAGCTGGCAGTGCTGCTGACCGCCATCATCGTTGCCGGCCGCAGTGGCAGCGCGTTCGCCGCCGAGATCGGCGCGATGAAGCTCAACGAGGAGATCGACGCGCTGCATGCGATCGGCGTCGAGACGCACGAAGTGCTGGTGGTGCCGCGCGTCGTCGGACTGGTCATCGCGATGCCGCTGCTGGCGGTCATCGCCGACGGCATCGGGCTCGCGGGCGGCGCCGTGTTGTGCAACCTGCTGCTCGACATGCCGCTGCCGCTGTATCTCGATCGCGTGCAGGATGCGATCGCGCCCACCACCTTCTGGGTCGGCATCATCAAGGCGCCGTTCTTCGGCCTGTTGATCGCCCTTTCCGGCACGTACCGCGGCCTGCAGGTGCGCGATTCGTCGCGCGAGCTCGGTCGACTGACCACCGTCGCGGTGGTGCAGTCCATCTTCCTGGTCATCTTCGCCAATGCGATCTTCGCGATCGTGTTCTGGCAGCTGGACATCTGATGGCCCAGACGCCGATCCCCGCCGACGCCGAACCGATCGTCGAAGTCACCGGGCTGGTGAACCGCTTCGGCAGCCAGATCGTGCACGACGGCCTCGACATGACGGTGCTGCGCGGCGAAGTGTTCGGCATCGTCGGTGGTTCGGGCTCCGGCAAGTCGGTGCTGCTGCGGTCGATCCTCGGCCTGCAACGGCCGCAATCCGGCGAGGTGAAGCTGATGGGCCGCGCGCTGAAGGAGCGCACGCCCGACGAGCTCAAGGAGATCAAGGCCGGCTACGGCGTGACGTTCCAGCAGGGTGCGCTGTTCTCCGCGCTGACGGTGCTGCAGAACGTGCAGCTGCCCATGCTCGAGCACCTGCAGCTGTCGCCGCGCGCGCTCGAGGAGCTGGCGCTGCTCAAGGTCCGACTGGTCGGACTGCCGGACGAGGCGGCGAGGAAGTACCCGGCGCAGCTCTCGGGCGGCATGATCAAGCGCGCGGCGCTGGCCCGCGCATTGGCGCTCGATCCGCAGCTGCTGATGCTCGACGAGCCGACCGCCGGCCTCGACCCGATCAGCGCCGCGGCCTTCGACGAGCTGCTGATGGACCTGCGCGAGCAGCTAGGCCTCAGCGTCATCATGATCACGCACGATCTCGACACCATCTTCAGAACCTGCAATCGTGTCGGGGTGATCATCGACCGCAGGATGACGAGCGACACGCTGGCCGGCATCGCCGCCAACCCGCACCCGTGGATCCAGGCTTATTTCCACGGCGAACGCGCGCAACGATTCGGCCACGAGGAAGGCGACAAGCATGGAGCGTGAGGCTAACTACACCGCCGTCGGCGCCTTCGTGCTGCTGGTCGCGACCATGGCCGCGTTCTTCGTCTGGTGGTACGCGGGCTCGAGCGACGCACGCGATTACCTGCGCTACGAGATCTACTTCGAGGGCAGCGTCTCGGGACTGAACCGCGGCAGCACCGTGCGTTACCTCGGCGTCGAGGTCGGCCGCGTCGTCGCGATCCGCATCGACAAGCGGGCCAACGACCGCGTGCAGGTCATCGCCGACATCGACGAGCACACGCCGATCTCGAAGGACACGCTGGCGTCGCTGTCGATGCAGGGCGTCACCGGTCTGCTGTACATCGACCTGCTCGCGGCCAACAACTCCAAGGGCCGCATGCCGGCGGTGCCCAGCGAGCAGTACCCGGTCATCGATTCCGTGCAGTCGAATTTCGACCGGCTGCTGTCGAGCCTGCCGGATCTGGTCGGTCGCGCCACGGAGGTCACCGAGCGCGCGACGCGCGTGTTGTCCGACCAGAACATCCTCGCGTTCTCCAATACGATGAAGCACCTCGAAGAGAGCGCCGCCACGCTGCCGAAGACCATGCGCAATGCGGACCAGGTGGTCGCGGACCTGCAGGCTACGCTGGTCGACGTGCGCGCCGCCGCGGCCGGCGCGCGCCAGCTGATCGACACCTCCGGCCCGAATCTCGCGGCCGCGTCCGAGCGCGTGCGCGCCATCTCGGACAACCTCGCGAAGACCACCGCGAACCTCGACAAGCTCATGGCCGATCACCGCGAGGATCTCGGCCTGTTCCTGCGCGACAGCCTGCCGGAGATCGAACGGCTGCTGCGCGACAGCCGCCAGGCCGCGCAGGAGTTCAGCGAGTTGTCGCGCAGCCTCAAGGCCGATCCGTCGCAGCTGTTGTACGAGCCGACTTACCGCGGCGTGGAGATTCCGCGATGAAGTTCCGCCTGTCCTGTCTGCTGGTGTGTGTCGCGGTGTCCGGTTGCGGCAGCCTGCTCGAGAGCGAGTTGCCCGCGCCGCAGGCGTACGTCCTGCGGCTGCCGGCGCGCGAAGCGACCACGCCCACGAACCCGTCGCCGGCCGGCAGCGTGCTGTTGCAGCGGCCGAAAGCCGGGCCCGGCCTCGACTCCGACCGCATCGTGCTGCTGCGCAGTGACAGCCGCTTCGACGTCTATGCCGCCAGCCGCTGGGCGGCGCCGGCGCCGGACATGATCGGCAGCTTTATCGTTGATGGCCTCCGGGCCAGTGGCGCGTTCTCCGCGGTGTTCGACGACACCGCGCCGTACGCGCCGAAGTACAACCTGCGTTGCACGCTGCGTCGCTTCGAATCCGACTACACCGCTTCTCGAAGCGGGAGCGGCGGCGCGCCGATGGTGTTCGTCGCCTTCGACTGCACGCTCGGCCGGCATCGCGATCGCGAGTTGCTGTCCAGCTTCACGGCGCAGGGCTCGGCGCAGGCCGGCGCGGATCGCCTGAACGAGGTCGTCGCCGCGTTCGAGAAGGCGGCGACGGCGGCCGTGGCGGAAGTCGAGAAACAGGCGGTGGCCGCCGTGGCCAACGAGCCGCGCGAGACGCCCGACGCGCCGGCCGCACCCGCGGCCGCCGCCAACTGAGCGCCCGCGCCTAGAACGTCGACAGGCCCGTGCCTTCCATGAGGCGGTACAGCCAGTAGGTTCCCTGCGACGGATCGGCGAACGTGCCGATGTCGGTCGTGTATTCGTGGTCCGGCGGGCCGCGGTTGTTCCACAGCTGGTCGAACCACGTGTTGATGGTCGTCGCGATCTCGGCGTTCGGCGGCACGCTGGCCGCGAGATTCGCCTCGAGGTTGTAGTCGCCGATGTTCCGCCGCGTCATGTTGGCGGAGCCCAGCGTGAACCAGAACTCGTTCGCGGTGCGCATCGCCAGCAGCTTGGTGTGGAACTGCTCGCCGTGCGTGCGGAACCAGCGCACGCGGATCGCGCCTTCCGACGCCGCCGACAGCTCCGCGGCCACCGAGCGGTTCGGGATGCCGTTCTTCTCGCGGCCGAACGCATCCTTGTTGGGATCGAGGATCACGCGCACGGCGACGCCGCGCCGCGCCGCCGCGAGCAGCGCCTGGATGATCTCGCGGTCGGATAGATAGAACATCGCGACGTCGATGGCGTCGCCGACGCCCGCGCTGCCGAGGTTGCGCACGACGGCCGCGCGGATCTCGCCTTCCGTCAGCGTCTGCACGCGCGCCACGTTCTCCGGGGCCGGGGGCGTCACGGGCTTCGGTTCGGGCGGCGTCCAGTCGCCGCGCCAGCCGGAGGCGCGCGCCAGCGCCAGCTCGCTCGCCAGCAGCGGCGACAACGCAGCGCCCGACACGCGCAGCGCGACGTTGGAGTTCAGCGCGCTGGCGTCGTGCGGATTCGCGGACATCACGAGGCCGGTGATGCCGCCCTGGCCATCGTCGCCGATGACCACCTTGCGGTGGTCGGCCTTGAAGTTCAGCAGGCGCGCCCAGGCGCCGAACGACACGCGGTCCGGCCCGTCGTCGAGCGGGTTCGGCAGGAACGCATCGCCGGCGCCGTCCCCCGACCACCACTTCATGGTCAGCCGCCAGAAGGCGGAGTAGATAGGGTTCGGATCGCGCAGCCGGTCCAGATCCACCGGCACCACGTCGATGCCGGCGGTGCGCAACGCGGCCAGGTCCTTCGACGGCAATCCGCCGTAGACGTCGTTGACGGGGTCGGCCAGCACCAGCACTTTCAGCCCCGGCACGGCCTGCTTGCGCGCCAGCAGCGCGTCGCGCAGCTCGCCGGACAACGCGCGGTACGGCTTCGTATCGAGCATCGAGCCGCGCTGCGCGTTGAACAGGAAGAAATCCAGCACGAGGTATTCGCGCGCCTCGCCGATCATCCTGAAGGTGGCGTCGAAGATCTGCTGGCGGACCACCGGCGCGCCGAAGGCATCGGCGGTGGTGACGTCGGCGAGGAAATGCACGTCGCCGAGCGGTGTGTCGACGATGTCGCCGCGCACGCGCATGCCGTCGGGCAGCGGCTTCAGCATGTTCCAGGCGCCGACTGCGATCCACGCGGCGAGGAATGCGTAGCCGACGCGCCGTCCCCAGCGCCGCTTTTTCGGCGGTTCCGGCGGCGGAGATGGATCGATGCCTATCTCTTCGGCTTCTGGCTCAACGGCCATCCGCCGATTCTAGCCGCTCCGACAGCTCGAGCCAGCGGGTCTCCGCCTGCTCGATCTCGCGCAACAGCGCCGTATGGCGTTCCGTCACCTTGCGGGCATGGGCCGGATCGCGCTGATAGTCGAGTCCGGCGAGCTCCTTCTCGAGCTTGTCCCGGTCCTGGCCGAGCTTGGCCAGCGATGTCTCTAATGTCTTGAGCTCCTGGCGCTTCGGGCCCGGATCGCGGGCGCGGTTGCCGCCGTCGCGCTTCTTCTCGCGTTTCTGCTCGGGCTTCGGCGCGGCGGGCGTGGTCGCCGCGCTGCCGCGTTTCTCCAGCCACGTGGCGTAGTCGTCGAGATCGCCGTCGTAGTCCTGCACGACCCCGTCGGCCACCAGCCAGAACTGGTCGCAGACGCTGCGCAGCAGCCCGCGATCGTGCGACACGACGATGACCGCGCCCGCGAACCCCTGCAGCGCGGTGATCAGCGAGTGCCGCATCTCGAAGTCGAGATGGTTGGTGGGCTCGTCGAGCAGCAGCAGGTTGGGCCGTTCGGCGACCAGGATCGCCAGCGCGAGGCGCGCGCGTTCGCCACCCGAGAAATGCACGACCGGTTCGAACACGCGATCGCCGCGGAAGCCGAAGCCGCCGAGGTGATTGCGCCGGCGCTGTTCGTCCCACTGCGAGCGCACGCCCATCTCGTCGATGCGGTTCGTCAGCGCGATCAGCGCCGTGTCGCGCGAGTCGAGGCGATCCACCTCGAGCTGCGCGAAGTTGCCGACGATGAGCTCGGGCGATGCGACGCGTTCGCCACCCTCGTCGAGGTTCTGCGGCGCGACCGCGCCGGAGATCAGCTTCATCAACGTCGATTTGCCGGCGCCGTTTCGGCCGAGAATGCCGATGCGTTCGCCCGGGTTCACCGAGCGCGACACGTTCGTCAGCACGCGGCGCTCGCCGTAGCCGGCATCGGCGCCGTCGAGCGTGACCAGCGGCTGCGGCAGCTTGTTCGCCGCCGCGAATTCCCACTCGAAGGTGTCGAGCTCCTGGTAGGTCGCGATGGTCTCGAGTTTCGACAGCGCCTTGATGCGGCTCTGCACCTGGCGCGCCTTGCTGGCCTGCGCGCGGAAGCGGTCGATGAACGAGTGCAGCCGCGCGACCTCGCGCTCCTGGCGCGCGGCCATCGCCGCCGACTGCTGGATGCTGGCGGCGTGCTGGCGCTGGAAGTCGGTGTAGTTACCGGTCCAGTGCGTGAGCTGGCCGTTCTCGAGGTTCACGATGCGGTTGACGATGTCGTCGAGGAACTCGCGGTCGTGCGAGACGAGCAGCAGCGTGCCGGGAAAACGCTGCAGCCAGCTCTCGAGCCACAACACCGCGTCGAGGTCGAGGTGGTTGGTGGGTTCGTCGAGCATCAGCACGTCGGCGCGCGACATCAGCGCACGGGCCATGTTCGCGCGCATCTGCAGACCGCCGGACAGTTGTTTGACGGGGCGCTCGACGTCCTCGGGCGCGAAGCCAAGACCGTCGGCCAGCTCCGCGGCGCGCGCGATCGAGGTCCAGCCGCCGGCGGAATCGTAGTCGCCGAGCAGCTCGGCTTCCTTCATGCCGTCGTCGGCGGCGCGCGCCTTCTCGAGCTGGGCTTCGATCGCCATCAGGCGCGTGTCGCCGCTGCGCACGTATTCGATGACCGTGGCCTCGGTGCGCGGCAGCTCCTGCGACACCGACACGAAGTTGAGCTTGCCGGGCACGGAGTAGTCGCCGCCATCCGGTCCGAGATCGCCGCGCAGCAGCGCGAGCAGGCTCGACTTGCCGGTCCCGTTGCGGCCGACGATGCCGATCTTGTCGCCGCGGAAGATGGTCAGGTTCGCCTTGTCGATGAGGACGGCGGCGCCACGGCGCAGGCGCAGATCACGGAGTTCGAGCATGGGAGGGGTACGGGTTCGGGGGCCGCGATTCTACGCGTTAACCCGCCGCGCCGAGTCGCCGCGTTCACCGCCCACATGAAAACCCTGACGCTCGGTTCGATATGTCTGGTGCTCTCGGGCCTGGCGGCGGCGCATTCGCCGTCCCCGGTGTCGGTGGAGATCGTGTCGCCGGACGGGCGCGGTTTCCGCGAGATCCCGCTCGAGTCGCGGGATGGTGCGTGGCGATCGTACCTGCAGGCCGAACGCGGCGCGCGCTACGAGGTGCGGGTTCGCAATTCGAGCGGCGCGCGGCTCGGCCTCGTCATCGCCGTCGATGGCCGCAACATCATCAACGGCAAGCGGTCCGAGCTGGGGCGCGACGAGCCGATGTACGTCGTCGCCGCCGGCGACACGCAGGACTTCGCCGGCTGGCGCGCCAGTCTCGACGAGATCAACGAGTTCTATTTCACGGACTGGAAGGATTCGTACTCGGAGGCGTTCGGCGATCGCTCCGCTCGCGGCGTGATTGCCGTTGCGGTCTACCGCGAGGTCCCGCAGCCGCCACCGCGCGTGATGCAGCCGTACGAGGAGCGTGCCGCCGCGGACAAGAGCCGCGCCGCGGGAGCCGCCTCGTCGCCGGCGCCAGCCGCACGCGATGAATCCGTGGGCACCGGTTACGGCGAACGCCGCACCGATCGTGCCTACGAGGTCGAATTCGTCGCCGAAAACGCCGCGGAGTCCCGGCATTTCATCAAGTACGAATGGCGCGAGACGTTGTGCCGCAAGCGGGTGATCGACTGCGGCGAGCCCAACCGGCTCTGGGACGACGATCGGAACGAAACACTCGGCTTCGCTCCGCCGCCACCCGGCGGCGGCCGAGACTAGCTAGCGACGAATCACTGGGAGAAGAACATGAAGATCCAGCCGACCCTCGCCCTCGCGGCGCTGTTGGTGTTGCCGTTCGCCGCGGGTGCCGCGGCCGATTCCACGCCGATGTCGATGTCGAAGGCGGAGTCCTGCGCGACCTGCCCCGAACCCGATCTCTCCGATCTCATCGTGCGTTTCGCGAAACGCACGGGCAAGCAGGTCATCATCGATCCGCGCGTGCGCGCGCAGGTGCCGCTGGCCGGCATGGATCCGAACAAGCTCACCTGGAACCAGCTGCTGGCCATCCTGACCGTGCACCAGTACGCCGCCGTCGAGCAGGGCGAGTGGATCGTCGTCGTGCCGGATGCCGTGTCGCGCCAGCTGCCGACGCCGGTCTACACGGACCGCGACTTCAAGGCCGCCGCTGACGAGCTCGTCACGTTCGTATTGCCCGTGAAGAACGTCTGCGCCGCGTCGACGGTGCCGGTGTTGCGGCCGTTGATGCCCCAGGCCGCGCACATGGCCGCGTATCCCGACTCGAACACGCTGATCCTCAGCGATCACGCCGCGAACGTCCGCCGGATCATCGCGGTGCTCGACGCGCTGGAGCGCAGCGCGGCCGCGAAACCCGTGCCGCTGACGCAGTGCCCGGGACGGTCCGACGCAAAGGGTGATGCCGCCAAGTAACGGCAGCGGCCGGGAGCAGGCGGGACCCGCGAGGTCTCGGGCGCGCGGTGGCTGACCGCGCTCGCCTGCACCAGGCGAGCGCTCACGCCTCGCGCCGGCTCACGCCGGACGCGGCTTCGCAAGACGATCGCTGGTCGCGGCCTGCGCGATCATGCCGGCGAAGGCCGGGCCGGTTTCCTGCTGGCGGGCCAGCAGCAGGCGCAGCTCTTCGAGCGTCACCGGCTCGCCGAACAACTTGCCCTGGCCGAAGCCGCAGTGATGGCGGCGCAGGAAATACAGGTGGCCGAGCGATTCGACGCCCTCGGCGATCACGTTCATCTTGAGGCTGCGGCCCATCTCGATGACCGTGCGGACGATGGTCGCGTCGCTCTCGTCGTCGTCGACATCGCGCACGAACGACTGGTCGATCTTCAGCGTGCCGATCGGGAACTGCTGCAGCGCCGACAGCGACGAATACCCCGTGCCGAAATCGTCGATCGAGAGATGCAGGCCCATCGCGTACAGCTCGTCGAGCAGGTGCAGCGTGCGCTTGCTGTCGGCCATCAGCGTGGTCTCGGTGATCTCGAGCTCGAAGCAGGTCGGGCTCACGCCGTGTTTGCGGAACACCGAGCGGAAGCGAAGGATGAAACTCGCCTGGCGCAGCTGCTTCAGCGAGAGATTCAGCGAGATGCGGCCGGGCGTCGTCACCGTCTGCTGCAGCTCGCGGTAGTCCTGGCACACGCGGTTCAGCACCCACTCGCCGACTTCGAGGATGAGGTTGGTCTCCTCGGCCAGCGGGATGAACAGCGACGGCGGGATGTCGCCGTGGCCCGGCAGGCGCCAGCGCAGCAGTGCCTCGGCGCCGACGATGCGGCCGTCGCGCAGATCGACCTTCGGCTGGTAGTGCACGACGAACTCGTCGCGCTCCAGCGAACGCCGCAGCTTGCTCTTCAGCATCAGCCGCTCGACCGCGGCCGCGTTCATCTCGGGCGAATAGAACGCGAAGGAGTTTCCGCCGTTCTGCTTCGAGTGGTACATCGCCGCGTCGGCGTTGCGGATCAGGTCGATCACGTTCTCCGCGTCGCGCGGGCAGAACGCGATGCCGATCGACGCCGTGAGGTACACCTCGTGTTCCTGCAGCTGGAACGCGCGGCCGATCTCGGCGAGCACGCTGCGCGCCAGCTGCGCGACGGTGCCGCGGTTGTCGGCATCCGCGGAGAGGTCGTCGACGAACATCGCGAACTCGTCGCCGGCCAAGCGGCCGATCACGGTCTCCTGCGGCAACGCGCGCGTCAGGCGTTCGGTGAGGATCTCGAGCGTGCGGTCGCCGGCGGCGTGACCGAACGTGTCGTTGATCTCCTTGAAGCGGTCCATGTCGAGGTACAGCAGCGCCAGCGACGTCTTGTTGCGCAGGGCGCGCGCGATGGCCTGTTGCAGCAGGTGCTGGAACTGCATCCGGTTCGGCACCTTGGTCAGCGCGTCGTAGCGCGCCAGGTAGCGGATGCGGCGCTCGGCCCGCTTCCGCTCGGTGACGTTCCGCACGACGAAGATCGTGCCCTGGTACTGCGGATCGTCGGTGGTGATCTGCGAGCCGGTGATCGCCACCGGGATCGTCTGGCCGTGCCGCGTCTTGACGACCGTCTCGCGCGTGTCCGACGAGGCACGCAGCATGTCGAACTCGTTGCGCTCGCGCTCGTCGAGGATCGAGACGATGCCGCGGCCGACCAGCTCGTCCTCGCCCCAGGCGAGCAGTTTGCAGGCCGACTGATTGGCCATGCGGATGACGCCGTCCGGCGAGGTCACGAACACCGCGTCGGTCATGCTGCCGAGCACGTTCGTCAGGTAGTTCTTGTTGATGGTGGTCTGGCGCAGCTTCTGCCGCATGCGTTCGAGCGCGGCCTGCAACTCGCCGAGCTCGTCGCGTCGGCCGACTTCCATCGGGCGCGAGTAGTCACCCTGCGCGATGCGGTCGGCGCTCTTGATCAGCGTGGTGATCGGCTGCTGGACGCGGCGGCCGGCCCACCAGGCGAGCGCGAAGCCGATGATCAGCGCGGCCGCGCCGATGATGCCGGCGAACGTCAACGCCTTGCGCAGCTGGCGGCGCTGCATCGAATCGAACTGCGTGCGCGACGCCGCGGCCTCGGGCGATGCCTCGAGCGAACGGATCTCCACCTCCGCCTCGCCGATGGTCGTCGGCGACTGCACGCCGGGCATCGTCAGCAGGTCGGCGCGCACCGGCGCGATCGTGCTGCGCGTGATCGAATCCGCGCCGTTGCGCGGCCGGTGCCACGAGTAGACAGGCTGGCCGGACGCATCGCGCAGGACGACGCCCATGAAGGTGTCGTCGCGCTTGAAGGATTCCAGCGCGGCCGTCATGGCGGCGCGGTCGCCGCGGAGCATCGCGTCGCCGACGCGTTCCGCGACGTGGCCGGCAGTGTCGCTGGCGCGCAGCGTCAGCTCGCCGAGCACGCGGTCGCGCGAATCGGCGGCGGCGGAGTCGAGCAGCGCAACATGCTGCGCACGATTTTCGTAGACCACCAGCGCGCCGACGGCGAGCGAGATCAGGACGGCCGCGGCGATGGCTACCGCGATGTATTTGTTCTTGAAACTGGAGTTCACGAGTCGCTCGAAATCCGTCCCCGGTCAGGGGCTTCGTTCTGGTTTTGCCGCATCTTAACCGTCGCCTTTCCGGGGCGGCCACATTCGCACCCTGCCGACAACGTCGCGATGTCGACTAGGTCCGCAAGTCCCGGTCCGGGAGTAGGCGCTTGCCTGCGCTACCATGCGGCCATGTCCCAAGCCCCTGAATTCACGCTGGATCAGCTCACCGGTCGCTCGCGGGAGCATCTGGCCGAGCTGGAAAACGGGCCTGGGTCGCGTTGCGCCTTGCATAAGGCGGTGGTCGCGCCGTACCTCGCGATGCGGGCGGCGGCGGCCATCGACGGCATCGACCTCGTGGCGTTCTCCGGCTTCCGGGATTTCGATCGCCAGCTCGGCATCTGGAACGGGAAGTATCGCGGTGAGCGCCCGATGCAGGACCGGGCGGGCCGGGCGGTGGACGTGTCGGCGCTGACCCCGGCCGAGCGCGTCACGGCCATCCTGTGGTGGTCGGCGCTGCCGGGCGCGAGCCGGCACCACTGGGGCACGGACTTCGACGTCATGGACGCCGCGGCGCTGCCGCCCGGCTACAAGCTGCAGGTGATCCCGGCCGAGTACCAGCCCGGCGGGCCCTTCGCGCGACTGACCGCCTGGCTCGACACGCACATGCACGCCTTCGGATTCTTCCGCCCGTACACTACGGACCGCGGCGGCGTCGCGCCGGAGCCCTGGCACCTGTCGTATGCGCCGGTGGCGGCGCGCGCACAGGCGGCGTTGAAGCTCGACGGGTTGCGCGCGGTGTTGTCCGCGGCGGCGATCGACGGGAAGGAAGAAGTGCTGGCCGCGCTGGCGCGCAACTTCGCGAGCTACGTGGTCAACGTGGACGAGGCGCCGGAACGGGCCTCGATGAGTCCGCGGCTGGCGTGACGCCCGCGCGGGCGGCTCAGCCCCAGACTTTCTTGATCGCGCCCAGCATCAGCGTGCGCGTCGTCGCCATCGAGTCCTCGACGCCGGTGAACACCGGCGGCTGACGCCGCAGCAGGCGCCAGTTCTCGCTGCGCAGGATGCGCTGCAGATACTCGAGGTTGCGGTCGATGGATTCCATGTACGGGTTGCGGCCGCCGTACAGGATCTCGAGATACTTGTAGGCGCGCTCGAACTCGCCGTCGAGACGCTTCGAACGCATGTCGAACACGAACTTCGGCGTCTGGCGCAGCAGGTCGAGGCCCGAGGCGTAGCGCACCTTCACGTGCCCGTTCTCGCCGATCGGCAACGCGACGCCGGCCAGCACGAACTCGGCGTACAGGCGGTCGCGGCACTTCTCGAGATAACAACGATCCGCCATCTGCGCCATGAGGTCGGCCGTGCCGATGAAATGGCCGAGTTTGTGGTCGCGCGGATCGGGCGCCACGATGTTCTTGAACGGCCGTTCGTAGCCGGTGTAGTGGATGATCTCGGCGGCGATGTTCGCCCAGTGGCCGAGATCGATCTTGGGTAGATAGTCGCGCAGGAAGGCGGCGCCGCGCGAGACGTGCACGGTGGTGAACTCGGCACCGTTCGGCACGTCGGCGTCGCGCGTGCTGCGCAGGTAGCCGACGTCGTGGAACAGCGCGACGACGATGCCGAGCATCGCGCGCTCGTGGCCGAAGCGCTGCGCCTCGGGCACGGTGAGCTCGTGGCCGACGATCAGGCGCGCGGTGGCGAGCGTGATGTCGAGCGTGTGCTGCTGGTCGTGGTAGACGGTGTCGACGCCGAAGTAGCCGGGCATGCGGCCCGAGAACATCCGGTCGAAGTCGTGGAACACGTGCGCGAAGGCGGGGAATTTCTGGCCGGGCCAGACTTTCGCGAACAGCTCCTCGACGGCGTGACGAACGTCGGGAGCCGAGCTCACGAGAACCGTGTCGGTCACGTCGTAGTCGCTGCGGCGGGCTTCCACGCTCACGACACTGCCATTGCTGCGCGCACTAACAAGATGCGCGAGTCTAGGCAGGGGGTTTGGAAAACGGAAGCGGACGGTCCCCGGCCCGGAAGCCTCCGTGACGGGCGTCACGATCGGGTCACGTACGAATCGCCGCGCTGAATTTATTACTGTAAAGCGCTCT